>OHEZ01000550.1_pt1 | contig 23151 bp, 15 predicted proteins | sample 1567391 | NCBI WGS metagenome assembly OHEZ01 (sample SAMEA3879518, study PRJEB24766) | human gut metagenome | biome: human-associated habitat; feature: feces | place: USA | collected 1985/1987
AAATTTATCTGATTTCCGATGAGCCTTACCGTGAACTTGTCTACGATGGAAATCAAGAGGATTTCCTGACGAAATACTATAGGAATACAATTGTAGGTTATTCCTTCAGCAAATCCCTTTCCCTTCCGGGTGAGCGTATTGGATATGTGGTTGTTCCGGATGAGGTGGAAAATGCAGATCAGGTCATTGACGGCATTGTTGTATCCAACCGTACCCTTGGTTTTGTAAATGCACCGTCTCTGCTTCAGAAAGCGGTAGCAAAATGTCTGGATGAGAAAACCAATCTGGCATTTTATGATGAAAACAGAAAGATGTTATACGAAGGACTGCAAAAGCTAGGTTTTCACTGCATCAAACCGGAAGGCGCTTTTTATATGTGGGTAAAATCTCCGGATACAGACGAAGAAAAATTTGTTGCAGCAGGTAAAAAATACAATATCATCATGGTAAAGGGCAGCGCATTCGGATGTGCAGGCTATGTCCGTCTTGCTTACTGTGTTTCCCATGAGACGGTGAAAAATGCCCTGACTGCGTTTGAAAAACTGGCAGAAGATTACGGATTGTATACAGAATAAAATGAGCAGATTGTAATGAATTTGTGAAATGTATCAGGAAAATCGAGAGAGTGGAGAGAGTAAAATTTATGAGTAACTGGGAAGAATATGTAAGGACAGTGGAACCGTATGTTCCGGGAGAGCAGCCAAACCAGCCGGACATGATCAAATTGAATACCAACGAAAACCCATATCCGCCTGCACCGGGCGTAGTAGAGGCTTTGAAGAACTTTGATACGGACAAATTGAGACTTTATCCGGAACCGACCTGTAAAGTGTTAGTCGATGCGATCGCAGATTATTATGGAATCAGGAGCAGTCAGGTGTTTACCGGTGTCGGTTCGGATGATGTGCTTGCCATGATATTTATGACATTTTTTAACAGCAAAAAGCCGATTCTGTTCCCGGACATCACCTATTCCTTTTACGACGTCTGGGCGGATCTGTATGGCATCCCCTATCGGACGCCTGAGCTGGATGAAAAGTTCCGCCTGAAAAAAGAGGACTACCTGACCGAAAACGGCGGCATTATTTTCCCGAACCCCAATGCACCGACCGGTCTGATGGAGAATCTGGATACGATCGAGGAGATCGTGGCAAAAAATCCCGATTCCGTTGTGATTGTAGACGAGGCCTATGTGGATTTCGGGGGTGTGAGTGCCCTGCCTCTTGTGGATAAGTATGAAAATCTGCTCGTCGTGCAGACGTTTTCGAAATCGCGCGCTCTTGCGGGTATGAGAATCGGCTTTGCAATCGGCCAAAAGAAGCTGATTTCCTATTTAAATGATGTCAAATTTTCCTTCAACTCCTATACAATGAACCGCCTGACGATTGCCTGCGGAAAGGCATGCGTAGAGGACCGTGCGTATTTTCAGGAGATTACGGGGAAAATCGTGGCGACGCGGGAATGGACGAAGCAGAAGCTGACAGAGCTTGGCTTTACGTTCCCGGATTCGAAGGCGAACTTTATTTTTGCAACGCACAAAACCGTCCCGGCGCAGGAGTTATTCGAGAACCTGAAAACAGCCGGAATTTATGTGCGATATTTCAAAAAGCCCAGAATCGACAACTATCTGCGGATTACAGTCGGCACGCAGGCGGAGATGGAGCGGCTGGTCGAAGTGCTGGTAGAGCTGGTGAAATAGGGCGCGGCATGTTCGAAAACGCGCGGGCAGCAGCGGAAAATACGTTCGCATGCAGACACAGGAACGCACGCGGACAGATGCAGAAAAACGCCGCTGCGCGGCAGAAGGAGCGTGGATAACGAATGGAAATGTATGAGGATTTTGCGTTAGTTTATGATCGGTTCATGGATGAAACGCCCTATGAAGAATGGTGTCAGTTTGTAGTCGGACGCCTGAAACAGGATCAGATCACGGACGGAATCCTGCTGGATCTCGGCTGTGGCACGGGCTCTATGACGGAGCTTCTGGCAAAGCAGGGCTACGACATGATCGGTGTTGATCTGTCAGACAGCATGCTGGACATTGCAATGGAGAAGCGTGCGCAGTCCGGCCATAATATTTTGTATTTGCAGCAGGATATGCGGGAGTTTGAGCTTTACGGAACGGTCCGGGCGGTGATCTGTCTGTGCGACTCGTTAAATTATCTACTGGAAGAAGACGACTTACTGACAACTTTTAAACTGGTAAACAACTATCTTGACCCGAATGGGCTTTTTATCTTCGATTTTAATACGGTCTATAAATACGAAACAGTCATCGGTGACAGCACGATTGCGGAAAACCGGGAGGACTGCAGCTTTATCTGGGAAAATTATTATACGGCGGAGGATCAGATCAACGAATACGATCTGACGATTTTTGTGAAACAGCAAAAAGACCTGTTCCGCAAATTTACGGAGACTCATCTGCAGCGCGGCTATATGCTGGAAACGATGAAACGGCTCGTGGAACAGTCCGGGCTGATTTTTGTCGAGGCACTGGATGCAGACACGCATGGCAGCGTAACGGAGACGAGCGAGCGGATCTATGTGATCGCGCGCGAGCACGGGAAGAATCTGGGATAAGAAATGAAAATATCTGCGCAACGCAGAAAAGCTATGCAGTGAAAAGCGCAGCGTGGAAATGGCAGGGGCTTGCCGTAAAGTAAGCCTGAGGAATGGAGGAGCTATGGGAGATTATATGGTACGCGCGACGGCGGCGAATGCACAGGTGCGCGCGTTTGCAGTGACAACAAAGGAGCTTGTGGAGACAGCGAGACAGGCACACAACACCAGCCCGGTAGTAACGGCGGCGTTGGGACGTCTGCTGACAGCCGGCGTGATGATGGGCAGCATGTTAAAGGGCGACGACGATCTTTTAACCCTGCAGGTTCGCGGCGATGGTCCGGTTCGCGGTCTGACCGTGACGGCAAACGCCAAGGGCGAGGTCAAGGGCTATGCGACGGTGCCGGACGTTATCCTGCCTGCGAATGCGAAGGGCAAGCTCGACGTTGGAGGGGCGGTCGGCAGGGGAACGCTCTCTGTCATCCGTGACCTCGGCTTAAAGGAACCCTATGTGGGACAGACAGCCCTGGTGACCGGAGAGATCGGGGATGACCTGACCTCGTATTTTGCAACCTCCGAGCAGACGCCTTCTTCGGTGGGTCTGGGCGTTTTGATGGAAAAGACGAATACCGTGCGCTGTGCAGGCGGCTTTATCATTCAGCTGATGCCCTTTGCAGAGGAAGAGACGATTTCGAAGCTGGAGCATAACCTGTCGCTGATCAATTCTGTGACGGCACTGCTCGACCAGGGAATGACACCGGAGCAGCTGTTAGAGCGGGTGCTGGACGGCTTGGATGTGGAGATTACCGACCGGATGCCCTGCAGCTTTACCTGCAACTGCAGCAAGGAACGGGTGGAAAAAGCGCTGATTTCCATCGGCAAAAAAGAATTGCAGGAGATGATCGACGAGGACAAGCCGATCGAGGTAAACTGTCATTTCTGCGGCAAAACCTATAGGTTTGACGTGGATGAGTTGAAAAAAATGGAGAAAAAATCCCGATGAAAGACGGTTTTTTAAAAGCTGCGGCGGCTGCACCGAAAATCCGTGTTGCAGACCCTGCCTGGAACGCACTGGAAATCTGTAAGACGCTGGACTCCTGTTATGCACAGCGTGCAAAGCTGATCGTTTTGCCGGAGCTGTGTCTGACCGGATATACCTGTCAGGATCTGTTTTTGCAGGAACGCCTGCTGGAAGAAAGCCTGGAAGGGCTGCAGACGGTGCTGGAGCATACGAAAGGGCACGATGCGCTGACCTTTGTGGGGCTTCCCTTCGAAAAAGACGGAAAGCTTTACAATGTGGCAGCAGCAGTGCAGGACGGCAAGATCCTGGGGCTTGTTCCGAAGCAGAATATTCCAAACTATGGGGAATTTTATGAGGTGCGGCATTTTGCGGCAGGCAGCAGGGAAGTGTCCGAGGTGGATGTGCTGGGACAGACCGTACCCTTTGGCGGAAATCTGTTGTTTTCCTGCAGAAATCTGAAAGGGCTTGTCGTGGGCTGTGAGCTGTGCGAGGACGTCTGGGTGATGGACCCGCCCTCGACGGCGCTGGCAAAGGCGGGTGCGACGGTGATTGTCAACCTGTCCGCCTCCAATGAGACGGTCGGAAAGGACACCTACCGTAAGAGCCTGATTGCTGCCACGAGCGCGCGGCTTCTGTGTGGCTATGTCTACGCGAGCGCGGGAGATGGAGAATCCACTCAGGATCTCGTTTTTTCCGGGCATCATATGATTGCAGAGAACGGAAGCGTGCTGGCAGAGGCTGCACGCTTTGAAAATGAGACGATTTTTTCGGAGCTGGATATTCATAAAATATGCCACGAGCGGCGCAGAATGAGCACATTTGTGCCAGAAAACACAGAAACCTGTGTACGGATTGGTTTTACCTTGGAAAAAGAAGAAACAAAGTTGACGCGCACGTTTGCCCAGATGCCGTTTGTCCCGTCGGATGAAACCTTGAAAAAAGAGCGCTGTGAGCAGATTCTATCGATTCAGGCGCAGGGACTGAAAAAACGTTACGAGCATACGGGGGCGAAAACGGCGGTGATCGGCGTTTCCGGCGGTCTGGATTCGACCCTTGCCCTTTTGGTGACGGCGCGGGCATTTGATTTGCTCGGGAAAGACAGAAACGATATTTTAGCGGTGACGATGCCGTGCTTTGGCACGACGAACCGCACCTATGAAAATGCCTGCAGGCTGGCGCAGACCCTTGGCGCGAAGTTAATCGAGGTGAACATCCGAGAGGCGGTGCAGGTGCATTTTCGGGATATCGGTCAGGATATGGACAAGCACGATGTAACCTATGAAAACGGGCAGGCGCGGGAACGCACTCAGGTATTGATGGATCTCGCCAACCAGAGCAACGGACTTGTCATCGGAACCGGGGATATGTCGGAGCTTGCACTGGGCTGGGCGACCTATAACGGCGATCATATGTCGATGTATGGCGTAAACGTCGGCGTGCCCAAGACGCTGGTGCGCCATTTGGTGGCATATTGTGCGAATACCTGCAGCGAAAGCGAAAAAGTGCTGCAGGAGGTGCTGCTGGATGTCCTCGACACGCCGGTAAGCCCCGAGCTTTTGCCGCCGGAGGACGGAAAGATCAGCCAGAAAACAGAGGATCTGGTCGGCCCCTACGAGCTCCATGATTTCTTTTTATATCAGCTGCTGCGCTGTGGCTTTGGCCCGGCGAAGATCTATCGGCTTGCCTGCAGGGCATTTGAAGGCATTTACAGCAAAGAAACGATCGGCAAGTGGCTAAAGACCTTTTGCCGCCGCTTCTTTGCACAGCAGTTTAAGCGTTCGTGCCTGCCGGACGGACCGAAAGTCGGAAGTGTCGCGGTATCGCCGAGGGGAGACCTTCGGATGCCTTCGGATGCGAGCCGCATGGCATGGCAGAAGGAACTGGATCAGCTGCCGGGATAAGCCTTCCTTTGCGAACGCACTGCGCTGGTCATCTGCGTGAGAAGCCTTCCTTTGCGAATGCGCTGGGCTGGTCAGGTTTGGGGATATGTCGCCTTTTGCAGCGCAGAGTCGATCGCTTCCAGCAGAAGCTGTGACGTGTAGCGGTTTTCGTCCGGGTAGGTGATGCCTTCGAGGGATTGTTTTTCACAGATCTGTTTTGCCAGTGTATCCATGCAGGGTTCGACCAGCGGATACATGGCTGTGACAGTCTGACTTAAATTGACGAGACGGATGGAAAGAATATCGGAGCTGTCCACGACGACCTCTACATCCGCGTGGTCGTTTCCGAGCTGAACCGTGGAGGTGTATTTTCCGGGCAGGTACAGGGAGGTTTCTGCGTCATAGTCCGGTTTTGGAACTGCCTTTTTGGGCAGAAAGGTCTGCAGCAGCAAAAAAAGCAGTCCAACGCCTAAAACGAGCAGGATTCCGGTATAGATCAGTTCTTTTAAATGAAGTACGATAATTTTTGTTTTGGAACGCATTGCGATACCCCCGGATACTTTGTTATTCCAGTGTACGCAGGGGTTTTACAGATTATGTCTGTATGGAGGATTTATGAAGATCAGATTTACAAAAATGCAGGGCTGTGGGAATGATTACGTTTATGTCAATGGATTTACGGAGCATATACCGCAGGAAAAGAAGCCGGAATTTGTCCGCTTTGCCAGCGACCGTCATTTCGGGGTCGGCGGCGATGGCGTTATTTTTATCAATCCTTCTGACGAAGCAGATTTTGAGATGGAGATGTATAACGCAGACGGAACAAGAGCGGAAATGTGCGGAAACGGCATCCGCTGCGTGGCAAAATATGCCCATGACAAAGGATTGACCGATCGGGCAAGGTTTTCCATTATCAGCGGCGGAAAAGTGAAATATATGGATCTGACGGTGGAAAACGGCGTGACAAAAGCGATCCGTGTGGATATGGGCGAGCCGATCCTGACGGCGGCAGAGGTTCCGGTTGTTTCTAAAAACCGACAGTCCGTCGATGAAGAGATCACTGTGGAGAATCAAACATACCGCATGACCTGCGTGTCTATGGGAAATCCCCATGCCGTTGTTTTCGTGGACAGCACGGCAGATTTGCCACTGGAGCAGATCGGACCGCATTTTGAGCATCACGAGAGATTTCCGAGACGCACCAATACTGAGTTTGTGGAAATCGTATCCCCGGAATATGTAAAAATGCGGGTCTGGGAGCGCGGAACCGGTGAAACCCTTGCCTGTGGAACAGGCTGCTGTGCGACGGCGGTTGCCTGCGTTTTAAACGGCAAAACGGGGCGGAAAGTGACCGTAGAGGTGCTGGGCGGTGCGTTGACGATTCAATGGGACGAAAAGACGAACCATATCTTTATGACAGGTCCGGCGGAGTTTGTCTTTGACGGAGAACTGGAATATGAGGTTTAACACGACAGATGATTCTGAAAAAGAAGATACCGAGAGATTTTTATAAGCTGTTCCGCACCCAGAACATGGAGTATTACATGCAGCTTCTGACCGCTTTGTACGAGGCGGATCAGGAAGCCTATGCCCTGACGCAGCTGACGGATTCGGAATGCAGGAGCATTCTGGCGGAAACGATCGCCAGGGTCAACCTGGTCTGGTGGGAGGATGAAACAGAAAAAACGGAGGACGAAGGCTTTCCCGGGCTTTCGCCCTCCGCTGTTTTGGACAGGTTTGTGAAGTGGGGCTGGCTTTCGAAGGATTTTGATGAAAAATTAAACTGCTATATCATTGGCTTTCCGGAGTACAGCAGGCTGTATGTGGAGCTGTTTGACCGTCTTGAAAAAGAGGACGACAGCATGGAGCGGGAAAGTATTCTGTCTGTATACAGCGCCCTTTACACCTATGATTCGGATCCGGAAAAAAATAACAGCATTTTAAAAAGTGCCCTGCGCACATCCAAAAGCCTCGGACAGATGCTGTCCAATATGCAGGACAGCATGCGGCTGTGGTTCGATGAACTTTCCAAACGAAAGGACTTTATCGGAATTCAGGAGGTTCTGGTCAACGAGATCAACAATCGCGAGAGTGTAAAATATGCAATTTTAACAACGACAGACAGTTTTTACCGCTATAAGGAGGCGGTCAAGGAGCTGATTGCGAAAATCCTGGAGGAAAATGAAAACCGTCGCGAGGGGTTGACGGCGCAGAAGCGGATGCTAATGGCTGCACAGGGCAGCGACAGCAGCGCGCCCGAACTGTCAGAAAGCGCAGGAGGCAGCTATGCAGCGTCCATGCAGGCGAAAGCACTGGCATCCGGCGCGTCTGCGCCCGCCCTTTTAAGGCTGGAGCGCGGCATTCAATTCTGCGAAGAGGCGGCGCAGCTGGTTCTTTTGGTGGAGCGCGAATTTGATTTAATCGAGAAAAAGTATAACCGCCTGATCGAATTGAAAACTGTCTTTGCGCGGCGGGCGCTGGCGAGAATCCACTACCTTTTGCAGGAGGGTGCAGGCGTAGAGGACAGCACACTGGAGCTGATCGGTTTGCTCAACCACGGCGACAAAAAAGAAGCGCTTTTGGAAGAGCTGCGGGACAGCATGTATGTGACGGCACCGTTTTCCATTGTCGGGGACGCGAGCCTTTACAACCGTCGGCCAAGGCTGGAAAATCAGTTCGTACCGCTGGCTCTGCAGGAGGAGGCGTCCTCGGAAATCGCAGATTTCGTCCCGAAGCCGCTCTATACCGGCAGACAGCTGGAGGAGTTCAGACGGCGGCATACGAAGAACGGAGTTTTTCAGGTTTTGGAGGATACGGTGCAGTCGGCAGAGGATCTGGAAAAGCTTCTGTTTATCTGGCAGGAGGCGACCCAGAGCAGACAGGAGGAAGACCGGATTTTGCTGCAGGAGGAAATCCATCAGAAGGACGGCTTTTCCTACACCGGTTTTAGTATAGACGAAACGGAGAATTGATACATGTTTTCATATCTGGAGGAACGCACCCCCGCCGAGGTGGAGGCGATTCGAAGAACCATACAGGAGCTGCTTCGTCAGACCTGTATTTTACAGGTAAAATACGATCCGGTGACGCTGACGGCCCGGGATAATGGGCGCTATCAGGTCTGTTTAAAGCACCGGGAATTTATTGCGGACTATCTTTCTGTGATGGGCTGTGAGCTGGTGCACGATCCGCAGGATCATCTGTTCCGGATCACAGGCGACGGTGCAGCGATGGAAAAAATGAGCCTGACGACGACAAAGCTTTTGCTTTTGTTAAAGCTGATTTACCGGGATAAAATCATGGGCGAGGGACTGCATGCAACGGTGACGACCCTGGCGGAAATCCGGGAATATGGCAGAAATACCGGACTGCTTCCGGGAAAATTGAACGCACAGGACTGGCAGGCTGCGCTAAATCTGATGAAAACCCACCAGATGATCGAGCTGCCGGGGGCGATTTTGAACGTGGAGGATCAGACGCCGATCTATATTTACGGTACGGTGAATATTTTCTGCTCGTCCTTGGCAATCAACGAGCTGGTACAGCGTTATCGGGATGACGCAGAAGAAAAAACGACGGAAGGAGAAGAGGAACGTGAAACAGGCGAAGAAGATCTTTACCCGGATGTGTCTGAATAACTGGGGCGGAATCAACCATAAAATTCTGGAATTTCACGAATATGTGAACCTGTTTTCCGGCAAGAGCGGCTCGGGAAAATCCACGGTTATGGATGCGATCCAGGTGATTTTATATGGCAGCTTTTCTCCGAGTTTTTTAAATAAAGCGGCGGACGACGCCAAAAACAGACGAAGCGTGTTGAGCTATCTGCGCGGTGAACAAAAGGACGGCACGGCAAATCGCGAAGGACAGGATTTCTGCTCCCAGATCGTCCTGGAGCTGCAGGATACCGGGACAAAGCAGTATGTCTGCATGGGAATTGCTTTTGAAGTACGGAAAAACGATTCTGAAATACGAAAGTTCGTTTATTTCAGCCATCTCGGAAAAATGCCGGAGGGCGGGTATCTGACGGCAGAGGGCTATCCTTATTCGAACCAGGAGATCCGGGCACTGACAGAGACGCGGATGAAGGAGACGGCAAAAGGCGGCAGGGCAGAGTTAAACCGCATTTATCCGTCCCGGGAGGCGTATATCAGCACGCTGTATGACCAGATCCTCGGCTACATTGACGGGAATCGTTTTATGACCATGGAAAAAAGTGCGATCGCGCTGAAAATGTCCAACGGGACGGGACAGTTTATCCGGGATTACATGTTCCCCAAAAGCGAGGGAGACACCATTGAAACGATCAGCGAACAGCTGGGCGCTTACCGGGACATCAAAGAAAAGATCGACGTGCTGGAAAACAAGATCGGAATGCTTAAAAAGGTGCGGGAAACCGGGCAAAAGCTGACGATGACACGCGCAGATATCGTAAAGCAGCAGGCGGTGATCCGCTGTATCGACATTGAGGATTTGAAGAACCGGATCGACGCCCTTTTACAGGATCAGGATCGGACACAGGAGCGTTTGCGTGAGCTTCGGCAGCAGGAAGAAGAGCTGGAAGCCCTGTCTGCCCAGCTGGAAAACGAGCTGATCCTTGTCAGTGCGGACTTAAAGAGCAGCGACCTTGGCAACCGTCAGGAGCGTCTGGAAGAGCTGGAAAAAAGAAGCCGGATGCTGGCGGATAACGCGGCACAGTGGTGCAAAATCCTGCAGGGACTGCGGCGATGGGAGAGCGACGAGATCGTTGCGGACTATATCAGCAACCGGCTGCTGAATTTGATTGGCACATTTTGCACCGGACCGGTGACACAGGCGCAGTGTCTGGAGCTGCGCAGCCGTCTGGAAGAGGAACGCCGGAATATCGAGGAAGAGTACGAAACCTATCACGAGCAGGAGCGGCAGCTGTCCAAAGATCTGAAGGAAAAGCAAAAGCTTCTGGACGATATGAAAAACAACCGCAAATCCTATCCGGAGGTGCTGTCAAAGGCCCGGGCTGCCCTGGAGCAGAAGCTTTCCGCACTGTATGGAAGAACAATCAAGGTGTGGATTTTTGCAGACCTGTTCGATGTTGAGGATGAGGAATGGAAAAATGCGGTAGAAGGACGTCTGGGACGTCTGAAGCTGAGCCTGATTACAGAGCCGAAGGTCGCGGCGGATGCAGCAAAAGCCTTCCGGGAGATGGGACAGTTTGAGGAAATCGATCTGATTCATTCTGAGGCGGTCACAAAGAGCAATCCGAGGGCGGAGGAGGGTTCGTTATACGAGGCTGTGCGGGCGGTCGAGCCCTTTGCAGACAGCTGCTTAAAACGCTATCTGGGACGGATTATGAAATGCCGCACGGTGGAGGAGCTGCGAAGCGCCAAAGACGGTGTGACGCCGGATTGTTATTCCTACAGTAATTTTATTTTCCGGCATCTGAAAAAACGGGATTATACCGTCGGCGCGTGCATCGGAAGCAAGGTTTCCCGCGCACGGCAGCAGGACTATGAAGTAGATGCGCAGCGTCTGAAAAAAGAGCTGGAAGAAGCAAAGCGCATGGCGGACGGTCTGAAGGCGGTCCGGGAGATGGAGAGCCTGAAAGAAGAGCCGGCGTATCTGGAAAGCCTTTCTCGGGCAGCACAGGAGCTGGAAGCCGTGCTTTTGGAAACACAGGAGACGAAAGCAACCATCGAAAGTCTGCGGATGGGTGCATATAAGGAGCTGGAAGAAAAAGAAGCAGAGCTTCGCAAAAAACGCAGCGAGCTGAAAAAGAGAATGTCCGGTATGCAGAATGAAATTGCACAGCAGACCGGTAATCAGGAGCGCATCCGCACGGAGCTGCAGTCCAAAAACGCAGCATTAAAGGAGGCGTCTGTCGGTTATACACAGCAGCCGGAGATCACCGCAATGGTGCAGGAGGCGCTGTCCAAACGATCCTCCGGCGCGGTCAGGGCCCAGAAAAATGCGGAGATAGAAGTACTTTGTGAAAAGGAGCAGGAGCAGACAGAAGAGCTGTCCCGGGCAAGAAACGCCTATATCCTGCAGTATCCCTCCAGCGGATTTTCCGGCTCGGAGAAATCCAATGAGGGTTATGAGCAGCTGCTTTCCCAGTATGAGACAGATTTTGAGCCCCAGTATCGGACAGAGTTTGAAAAACAATGCGATTTCATTTACCGCAGCCTGCGGGAGAATGTGATCGCAACGATTCACGGCGACATTAAGGCGGCAAAGCGGCACGCTGCGGAGATCAACCGCCTGTTGAAAAAGACGAACTTCTCTGATAGTATTTACCAGATTAAAATCGAGCCTGCCTACAATGAAAACGGTCAGTTTTACGACATGCTCATGGCACCGGAGTTAGACAGCAAGAACCTGGACAATGACGGCTTCGAGGGGCAGCTGTCCCTTGGAGAGGACAGCTTTTATAAGAAATATGAAGCAAAGATCAGGCTGCTGACAGACAAGTTCATGCCGGTAAAGGACGACGATGAGCGGGTGCTGGAGCAGCACCGCCGGGAAATGGAGCAGTATGCGGATTACCGCAATTATCTGTCCTTTTCCATGTACGAGCAGGTTACGGATGCAGACGGAAACGTGATCCGTGAGAATTTCGTGGATGACATGGCAGGCCGCGATTCCGGCGGTGAGGGTCAGAATCCGAAATACGTCGCACTGCTTGCCGGTTTTGCGATGCTTTACATGCAGCAGACCAACCGCGATAGTCGAATTAAGCTGGTGCTTCTGGACGAGGCCTTTTCCAAAATGGACCAGGAGAGAAGTGCGGTCTGCTTAAAATATGCCCGGCAGATGGATCTTCAGCTGATTGTCTGCGTGCCTGACGAACGCTTACAGTCCCTGATCCGCAACGTGGACTGTGTGTATGGCTTCCGCCGCCACAAAAACCAGATCTCAATGATGCATATCGACAAAGGGAACTATCTGGAATTGCTGGAAGGCGTAGAATAGAGTACAAGATTGCCCCGGGCAGCGGTGACACGATCGCTAGCCCGGGGCATTTTTTCCACGCAGCTGCAGACTGCGAGTTTCACTGTTTATTCTACCGCACTGAAGAAGATCCACGTTCCGGGAGCAACTTCATGTTTCTGCCCGGCAATCGTGATGACTGCATCAACCGGCGTTTCAATTTCGTATCTCCATTGATCGCCCTGCAGTTTCCAGTCGGAACGGATCAGACCATGGCGGGAGCGATAGGAACAGGAAAGCCAGCCGAGGCGTTTGTCGGGAAGCGGAGAGACAGAAATCTTTTCATAGGCAGGATAGCCGTCAAGCGGACGGATTCCGGCGGCGTTTCCATATACCCAGTCAGCGACTGCGCCGTAAGCGTAATGATTATAGGAATTCATGTCGCGGGTCCAGAAATCGCCGTTTTCCATAATACCGTCCCAGTGCTCCCAGATAGTCGTTGCGCCTTTTGTGATCGGATAAAGCCAGGAAGGATAGTTTTCCCGCAGCAAAAGTGACCAGGCGAGGGAGACATAGCCGTAGTCCGAAAGTACATGGAGCAGGTAAGGCGTTCCGACAAAGCCGGTTTTTAACTGAACACCGGCGTCTGTAACGAGCTTTGCAAGCTGATCTGCTGCGGCCTGACAGTCTTTTGCCAGGTGGAAATGGGCGGCGAGGATGCATTCGGTCTGCGTGTGGTAAACCGGCCAGGTTTCCTGGAAAGCGGCAACGATATTTTTATAGAGCGTCTCATATTCCGAAACATCTTCGCCAAGCACGTTACCGGCTTTCATGACCAGCTCCGTGGAATGCGCATAAAAAGCAGAAGCGATTAAGTCTTCGTCAGAAGAACCTTTGTAACTGCCGGACGGTGCATCCAGACCGAGCCAGTCGCCGTAGTGTTCTCCTCCGGTCCAGAGGTTTTTGGTCGTGGTGGAGGAGGTGATATAGCCCACCCATTTTTTCATACTGTTAAACTGGCTGCGCAGAATGTTTGCATCGCCGAATGCCAGATAAAGTTCCCACGGGCAGACACAGGCTGCGTCGCCCCAGGCTGCGCTGCTCTTTTGATTTTCGAGTATGGCAGGAATGACGTGGTCTACATGACCGTCCGGATACTGGTCTGCGGCAAGATCCGAAAGCCATTTGCGGTAAAATGCTTCCGTATCGAAATTGTAGCAGGCGGTGCGGATAAACACCTGCGCATCGCCTGTCCAGCCGAGACGTTCATCGCGCTGCGGGCAGTCGGTCGGGACATCGACAAAGTTGCCTTTCTGTCCCCAGATGATATTGTCGAACAGCTTATTTAACAGCGGATTTGAACTGGAAAGAAAACCGGTGCGTTGCAGGTCGGAGCAGACGACAACTGCGGTAAAAATGTCCGGACGTACTGCATCCGCTCCACCGGGAAAGTGATCGACACGGATATAGCGGAAGCCAAAGAAGGTCAGCTTCGGATGCCAGGTCTGGAATCCTTCTTTACAGAAATATAAAAATTTCGCTTTGGCAGCGCGATAGTTTTCTGTATAAAAGTTTCCGTGTTTGTCAAGAACTTCCGCATGGGAAAGCTCAACACAGTCGCCTGCGTGGGCGTCTAAAGAAACTTCGACATAACCGGTAATTTCCTGACCGAAATCGATGACAGTTTCCCCGGCGGGCGTAGTGAAGATCCGCGCAGGCACGATACGCTCCTGTTCGGTAATTTTTTCGCCCTGTTGGGCAATCAGCGTATCGGACGGACCGTCAAATTCCTCGATTGCAATTGGAGCGGAGGACGGATCAAATGCCGCGTCGTAGGTCTCGCCATCATAAATTTCACTGAAACGGACATTGCTTTCATATGCCGACCAGTCTGCTCCGGTCGGGAGAAGCTGCGTGTTGCCGTCTGTATAGGTAATCGTCAAAAGTGCGATCAGTCCGGCTGAAATCTGTGCTTTTTGCTGACGGTGCGCTTCATCGGGCCAGGCAAGCGGACTGCGGTACCAACCTTTTCCGACGAGGATGGAAAGTTCGTTTTCCGAAGAAAGGAGCTCGGTAACATCATAGGTCTGCACCTGCAGACGGTGGCGATAGGATGTCCAGCCGGGAGCAAGGACGAAATCGCCGATGCGTTTTCCATTTAAAGATGCTTCATAAACTCCCATTGCTGTAACAGAAAGTGTTGCGTGCGCAACAGAAGATAACGACTGATTGGGAGAAGAAAAAAGAGAAAACTGTTTGGAATAGACCGGGCAGACGTCCCCTGTTGTCTGTGCCGGACGAATCCATTTTGCGTTTGGAATCATAAACATACCCTCCTTGTTTTGGTTCGTCTTGACTTTTATGATAACAGATAGTAGCCTAAAGAAAAGCACCTGATTTTGACTGAAAATGGGGGTGAATTTGTCTTTATGTTCCGAGGGGAGATTACAGAATTCCAGTTCTATCAGAACAGGAAAGCGGAAAAACTCATTATGATGCCGTTTTGTCAGGAGGATCTTGAAATGCACGGCCATAATTTTTTTGAGCTGGCATACATCACGGGTGGGACAGCGGAGCATACGCTGGAAAACGAAGGGAAAACCATTTCTGCAGGCGATTATTTTTTTGTGGATTACGGCTGTCTCCATGGATTTCAGAACTGTAAAAATCTGACGCTGATCAACTGTCTGTTTCTGCCGGAGACGGTGGATGAAACACTGCAGGGCTGCCGGAGTTTTTCCCAGCTGTTGCAGGGCTGTCTGTTAAAATATTACCGGATGTCACTTGGGCAGGCGAAGTTTGCCAGAGTGTTTCACGACCGCGATGGACAGGTAGGGCGGCTGATGCAGGAAATGCTTCTGGAATATCAGGAGCAAAAAGTCGGATGTTATCCGCTGCTTCGGTTCAAGCTTCTGGAAATCCTGCTTCTGACGCTGCGCGGGCTGATCGAACCGGAAAACGAGCGCCCCTACAGTACGTCTGTGCAGGAGGTGCTGGAATATGTAAACGGGAACTATCAGGACAATCTGACGCTGGGAACATTCTGTGAGCAGAAGCATTACAGCGTTGCCTATATCAGCAGGCGGTTTAAGCAGGAAACCGGGGTGACGCTGCGCGAATATGTCCAGAATGTCCGCATCGAAAAAAGCTGCGAACTGTTGGAAGACAGTGATCTGAGGGTGGTGGAGATCGCCCGCAGAGTCGGCTATGAAGACATAAAATTTTTTAATCAGATTTTTAAGCGGCGGATGCAGATATCCCCGCGGGAATACCGGAAAATCTGCATGAACCGTGCAGCAGACGGATAAAAGATATGGAGCAGAAATATCTGAAAACAGAGGAAACCAATTCAAAACAGGAGGAAGTATGGAACCGAAGGTAAGCATTATTGTTCCTGTATACAATGCACAGGAATATTTGAAACGCTGTGTGGACAGCATTTTAAGTCAGGATTACCGCGACTTTGAGCTGCTTTTGATGGACGATGGCAGTAAGGATGCATCCGGCGAAATCTGCGACGCCTATGCACAGCAGGATGGCCGCGTGCGCGTAATCCATAAAGAAAATACCGGCGTGTCGGATACGAGAAATCAGGCGCTGGAGCTGGCGCGGGGAACGTTTCTTCAGTTTTTGGACAGCGACGACTGGATTGTGCCGGAGGCGACAAGGCTTCTGGTGCGTTCGATGGAGGAATATAACTGCGACATGGTCATTTCCGACTTTTACCGGGTTTCCGGGGAAAGGCTGGCGCAGAAGGGCGACATCGAAGAGGACAAGGTGATGAGCCGTCAGGAGTTTGCTTCCTATATGATTGAAAATCCGGCGGATTTTTATTACGGCGTACTCTGGAACAAAATGTACCGCAGGAGCATCATCGAAGAATATCATATCCGGATGGATACCTCCATCAGCTGGTGTGAGGACTTTTTGTTTAATCTGGAATATATCCGCCATGCGGAGAGCTTTTTTGCCCTGCAGGTGCCGATTTATTATTATCTGAAGCGTCGCGGCAGCCTGGTCAGCCAGGGAGCGAGCATCACGAATACGGTGCGGATGAAGAGCAACATTTTCGAGTATTATAACGAGTTTTATAAAGACGTTTACGAGGATAAAGATTATGCCGATATCCGGCTGCAGGTCTACAGCTTTTTATGGGCTGCGGCAAAGGACGGCGGCGTGCTTCCGGGAAGCAAGAAGCTGGGGGAAGAGCGCAGGCGGATTACCCGGGAAGAAGTGGAAGGAAACGGCGCAGTGATCGGGCAGTACCGGTTCCGCAGGCTGTATGAATATGAGCTGGATCTGGCGGCGCAGAAAAATATGCTGACGTTGGATGAGGCGCTTTTGCTGTGTGCCCTCGCCCAGTGCAGCGCCTGCTACAGCGCACGCAGGCTCGGGGAAATCGCCGGAGTCGGACAGCCGAGGCTGTTTCTTGCGATGCAGAAGCTGGAACGCAAAAAGCTGATCGTGCCGGAAAAGCCGGTTAAGGAAAAGAGTGCAAAGGAAAAGCCCGCCGACAGGATAGAAAGCACAGCGGAGAAAAAAGAGCGCACGGCGGACAAAAAGGAAAAAAGCAGCGAAAAGAAAGAAAAGAACCGCTTGCTCCTGACAGAGGAAGGCAGGAAGCTTTCCGGAGAGCTGCTGCGCGTGGAAAAAGACCTCTACAGCGTCTGCATGGAAGGTATTTCGGACGAGGAACAGAAGCGGATGGAAAAGCTGATGGGCAAAATTCAGGAAAACATGATTCGATTCATGGTGAAAGAAGTGCCGGAGGACGAACCGGGTTTGGAGACAGAGGAAGCGGGTGAACGGAAACAATAATCTTGCGCAGTTTACGCGTCTGGTTTATGATAAGGATAAATCATGAATTAAAGTGAGGAATATTATGAATCTGCCGTCCGCGTTTTTGACGCGCATGCAGGAAATGCTGGGAGAGGAATACGAAGCATTTCTGCAGAGCTATGAATCCGGTCATTATCAGTCGCTGCGGCTCAATCCGCGCAAAACGGACCGGGAGGAATTTACAGAAAAATCGCCGTTTCATCTGACGCCGGTTGCATGGGAGAAAAACGGTTTTTATTACAGCGAAGAGGATACACCGGGCAAGCACCCGTATCACGAGGCTGGTGTTTATTATATTCAGGAAGCGAGCGCGATGGCGCCTGTCGGATATCTGGACGTACAGCCGGGGGATTATGTGCTGGATCTGTGCGCTGCCCCCGGCGGGAAAAGCACCCAGATCGGTGCTGCGATGCAGGGAAAAGGTATTTTAATCTGCAATGAAATCCATCCGGCGCGGGCAAAAATTCTTTCGGAAAATGTGGAGCGGATGGGACTGACCAATGCAGTTGTGACGAACGAAAGCCCGGAGCGACTGTCCGCTTATTTCCCGGAATATTTCGATAAAATTTTGGTGGACGCCCCCTGCTCCGGTGAGGGGATGTTCCGAAAGCACGAGGAAGCCTGCAGCGAATGGAGTCCCGAAAACGTGGAGCTGTGTGCGAAGCGGCAGGACAGCGTGCTGGACGAAGCTGCCGCAATGCTGAAAAAAGGCGGCAGGCTGGTATATTCGACCTGTACGTTTGCGCTGCAGGAGGATGAAGGCAGTGTTGCACGATTCCTTTTGCGGCATCCGGAATTTTCCATAAAAGAGACGCACCGTTATGACGGTATGGAGCCGGGCAGACCGGACTGGGCGGGAACCGAGCCCGTCCCGGACGGAATGGAAAAGACCATTCGTCTCTGGCCCCATAAGCTGCATGGAGAAGGACATTTTCTGGCGGTGCTTGAAAAAACAGGGGAAGTGCCGGAGGGATACCGGGCGCGCAGCCTGTATGGAATCCAGAAAGGAATTGCGCCCAAGGATTTTGCTGCATGGAAAGAATTTGAACGAGAAAGCCTGAAGAAGCAGTTTGATGGAATCTTTTTATTGTTCGGCGACCAGCTTTATCTTGCACCAAAGGACATGCCGGCTTTAAAAGGCTTAAAGGTGCTGCGTCCGGGACTGCATCTGGGCACGATGAAAAAAGGGCGGTTTGAACCGGCACATGCGCTGGCACTTTCGCTTTCGCCCAAAGATGCAGTGCATTGCTGCAACCTTTCCGGTGATAGCCAGGAGGCAAGGCAGTGGATCAACGGCATGACGCTTTCCAAAGACGGGGAAAAGGGCTGGCAGCTGGTCTGCATAGATGGATACAGCCTCGGCTGGGGAAAGCTGGCAGGCGGGATTTTAAAAAATCATTATCCCAAAGGGCTGCGCAAAACAATGTAACAGATGTGCTGTCTGTGCAACCCGCTGCAGGCGGAGCAGGACTCTGTTTTACATATGCAGGAACAAAAAAAATGGAGGAAAACATTATGAGATTTACACTGGATTACGATCAGTACGCTGCCCTGGCAAGACAGACGGCAGCAGAGGGATGTGTTCTTTTAAAAAATGAGAAAGAGGCACTTCCGATCCGAAAAGGAGAGACAGTTTCCGTGTTTGGACGGATTGCCTTTACCTATTATAAGAGCGGAACCGGATCGGGCGGTATGGTAAATGCTCCCTATGTGACAAATATCCTGGATAGCTTAAAGGAATGCAGGGATATTTCTGTCAACGAAGAGCTGGAAGCGGTTTATCAGGACTGGATCCGGGAAAATCCCTTTGATATGGGAGAAGGCTGGGCGCAGGAGCCCTGGAGCCAGAAGGAAATGCCGGTCAGCGAGGCACTTGCACAGAAAGCGGCAGCATCCTCTGATCTTGCTGTTGTTGTGCTGGGCAGAACAGCAGGCGAGGACATGGACAACAGTGCAGAGCCGGGAAGCTATCTGCTGACAGCAGAGGAAGAGGCGCTGATCAAAACCGTCTGCAGCGCATTTAAACGGACTGCCGTTGTGTTAAACGTCGGCAATATCATCGATATGAAATGGGTGGACCGCTACCAGCCCCAGGCAGTTTTGTATGTATGGCAGGGCGGTCAGGAGGGCGGACACGCGGCGGCAGATATCCTGACCGGCGCAGTGAACCCCTGTGGTAAGCTGAGCGATACGATCGCAGCAGATATTTCGGATTATCCGTCTACGGATAATTTTGGAGATGCTGTATGCAATGTGTATGCAGAGGATATTTACGTTGGCTACCGTTATTTTGAAACCTTTGCAAAGGAAAAAGTAAGCTATCCCTTCGGCTTTGGTCTGTCTTATACGGATTTTTCCGTGGAGGTTTTGAATACAAGAACGGACGGTACGAAAGCAGAACTTACCGTTTTGGTTAAAAACATCGGAAAGACTGCCGGAAAAGAAGTCGTGCAGGTGTATGTCTGCCCGCCTCAGGGAAAGCTTGGCAAGCCTGTCCGGAATCTAAACAGCTTTTACAAGACGCAGCTGCTTACGCCAGGAGAGGGGGAGGAGGTAAATCTCGTCGTTTCCCTGGAAAAGAGTGCATCCTATGATGACAGCGGCGTAACCGGGGAGAAATCCTGTTGGGTGCTGGAAGCTGGCGCCTATGGCATCTATGTCGGAACAGATGTCCGCAGCGCGAAAAAGGTTTGCGAGGTGCAGTTAGACGAGCTGTGCGTCATTTCCAGACTGGAAGAGGCGCTTGCACCGGTACAGCCATATGAGCGTCTGGTTCCGGTCGAAACGGGCAAAAAGGGCACAGACGGAGAGCCGGTTCTGGAAATCGGAAAACAGGCAGCGCCTCTGCGGAGCGTCGATCTGGCAGAAAGAATCCGGACAGAACGCCCGGAGGCAGAGGCCTGCATCGGCGATCAGGGCTGGAAGTTAGCGGATGTCTGTGATAAAAAGGTGACGCTGGAACAGTTTTTATCCCAGTTATCGGACGAAGATCTGGCATGCCTGGTCCGGGGAGAGGGCATGTGCTCTCCGAAGGCAACACCTGGCATTGCATCTGCATTCGGCGGTGTGACGGATTCCTTAAAGGCATTTGGAATCCCGGTTGCGGGCTGCTCGGATGGACCCTCCGGAATCCGTATGGACTGCGGAACCATCGCCTTTTCCCTGCCAAACGGCACACTGCTTGCCTGCACCTTTAATCCGGAGCTGGTGGAACAGCTTTATGAGATGGAAGGAATGGAGCTGCGCAAGAATCAGATTGACACGCTGCTGGGGCCTGGCATGAACATTCATCGCAATCCGTTAAACGGCAGAAACTTTGAATATTTTTCGGAAGACCCCTGTGTGGCAGGTACGATGGCTGCAGCTCAGTTAAAGGGCATGGGAAAATATGGCGTGACCGGAACGATTAAACACTTTGCGGGAAATAACCAGGAATTTAAGCGGCACGATGCAAACGGCGTTGTTTCCGAACGTGCGCTGCGCGAGATCTATTTAAAGGGCTTTGAAATCGCAGTAAAAGAAGGACATGCCTACAGCATTATGTCTACCTACGGACCGATCAACGGAATCTGGACAGCAGGCAACTACGACCTGCTGACGACGATTTTGCGGAAAGACTGGGGCTACCAGGGCGTGGTAATGACCGACTGGTGGGCGAAGATGAACGAGGAAGGCGAGGAAGGCTCCCAGAGCAATACGATTCCGATGGTGCGCGCCCAGAACGACGTTTACATGGTTGTTTCGGATTCTGCTTCGAACTCTGCAAATGACAACACGATGGAGGGCCTGGCAGATGGACGGCTCACAAGGGGACAGCTGGTCAGAAATGCAAAGAATATCTGTCATTTTCTGATGCGTTCTCCGGTGATGAACCGTTTCTGTGATCGGGAATTTGATATATGTGAAGAAATTAACAATCCGGCAAAGGATGCGATGGCAGGAAATGTGATCGCAAGCCAGAAAGTAGAAAAAGAGACAAAGCTCGATCTGACAAAGCTGAGTACCCAGAAGGGCGTGCGCGCCGGGTATCTGCTGGACGTCTCCAAAGCAGGCAGCTATCAGATGATTTTTAAAATGCATTCCGGAGAAAATCCGTTTGCGCAGCTGCCGGTTTCCATTTTTGTCAACGGCGTCCTGCAGCAGACGACGACCTTTAACGGAACCGACAACAAGATCATAGAGCGTGCGGTAACGATAAGCTTCCCGGAAAGCGGGGAAAACCAGCTGACGCTGTTCTTTGGCGAGAGCGGGGTCCGCATGGATGAAATCCTTCTGGTGCAGGAATAAAACGGCATACAGGGGCTTTGCGTACGGACTGGAGGAAACGTGAAGAAAGAGAAACAAAAAGACAGAGAGGATAGACAGATCTGCATTGTGTTCGCGACGGCGCTTCTGGCGTGCGCGCTCCTTACCGGCTGCGGTGCTGCGAAGGAGGACAATCTTTCGCAGGGAATTGCGCTGGTGGAGCAGATGGACTATGAGGGCGCGCTGACCTGCTTCGAGGCGGCAGCCCTGAATAAAGAGGATATGCGTCAGGTTTACAGAGGGCAGGGGCTGGCTTACATGGGCATGACGGATTATGAGAATGCAGCGGCGAGCTTTGAAAAGGCGCTGGGGCAGAGCAGCCCGCGTCCGGATGCGATGGATTATGACATCAACTATTATCTGGCGACTGCCTATTATCGGAACGGACAGGTCGACAAAGCGATCCATGTTTATCAGGCAATCACGGATCTGAAGCCCGGGGAAAAGACCGCCTGGTACTTAAAAGGAACCATGGAGCTGGAGCAGGGCAGTACGGACGCTGCGAAAGCCGATTTTGATAAGGCGGTTGAGGCTGCGCCGAACGATTACGACATCCGGATTGATATTTTCTGCAGCTGCAGCAAATACGGACAGGACGATCTTGGAAAATCCTATCTGGAAAATGTTCTGGACGGCGACAGGAAGCGGATTTCGGATTTCGATCTCGGCAGAATCAGCTACTACCTGGGCGATTATGAGCAGGCCCGTACCTCTTTGGAAAAGGCGCAGGAAAACGGCGGTGCGGAAGCAGCGTCTCTGCTCGGTCAGACCTATGAGGCGCTCGGTGACTACAATTATGCGGCGAGTGTCTATAACACCTACCTGCAGAACAAAACGCCGGACGCGTCCTTGTACAATCAGCTCGGGCTTTGCAAATTAAAGGGCGGCGATTATGAAGCGGCGCTTGCAGCGTTCCAGGCGGGGCTGGAAGTAGAGGGCAATACGGCGACGCAGTCGCTGATGTTCAACGAACTGGTAGCGTATGAATACCTTGGGCAGTACGACAAGGCGAAGCTTGCGATGGATCAGTACCTTGCTTTGTATCCGGACGATGAAAAGGCACAGCGGGAAGCGGTATTTCTGCAGACGCGGTAGCCCCACACACGGACAGGACAGTATAGTCGCAGGGCTGCTTAGAAAGAAATGTAGGGAATGACTATGGAGAAACGTGTAAAAATCAGAAAAACGGTTTTTGGCGGCGCAATCGCCCGTATCTGCTGTCTGGCGTTGTGCCTTTGTCTCGGATTGTCGATATCGATGACGGCACAGGCAGCATCCGGGAAAAAAGTGACGCCGGTTACGATGGCAGCAGTCGTCGGGGAAGAAAAAACGGTGACGCAGCAGGCGGATAAAACCTCTGCAGCACTTGGTATTTTACCGGCCGGCACGACGGTCAACGTATGCGGGCAGACCGGCAGCGGGAAAAGTGACATGTACCAGATTGTCTATGGAAATGCGATCGGCTATATCACACAGACAGCCTGTCAGCCGGTCTGCGTGGATGTAGCGATGACAGCAGCGCTTGCTGCACAGGCGGAAGCGGTGAAACAGCAGGTGGCACAGGCCCAAGCAGCAGCGGCGGCACTGGCAGCGGGCCTCACGGCCTGCGCACCAAAGGCAGGGGAGACACAGCCGCCA
>OHEZ01000574.1_pt1 | contig 22332 bp, 21 predicted proteins | sample 1567391 | NCBI WGS metagenome assembly OHEZ01 (sample SAMEA3879518, study PRJEB24766) | human gut metagenome | biome: human-associated habitat; feature: feces | place: USA | collected 1985/1987
TTTGTTGCTCAGGTGCTTATAAAAAATATTAAATTATAGTGTTGCGGAATTAAGGCTCCTGACATTCATCTATTTTATAGTGGGCTTCCTTACTACCGTCAACGGTCAGTGTCAGGGTCCCTTGAAGATAGCCTTCCTCTCGGAGGTTACCACTACCAAGAACTCCCTGGCAACGCTCATCTCCTTCGCTTTCTTCCTGGGCTATCTGCTCAATAGTGCGCAGACGGGACGCTTGCTCAACAAAGTGGGCTATAAGAAGACGCTCATCCGTTCGATGCTGGTAATGGTGCTGGGTCTCGCTTTCTATCTTGCTTCGGCGCTGATTGCTGAATATTGGGGTGGGGCAGGCGTGCATCTCTCGCAGGATTTCGTACCATTCGGATATTTCGTTTTCCTTTTCGGATCTTATCTGATGGGTACGTCAGCGGCAATGCTTCAGGTGGTGATCAATCCTTACATTGCTGCCTATCCTTTGCCGGGAACCCAACCGGTGCAGCGCATGAACTTCACCTGTGCGGTGAATTCTTTCGGTACTACCATCGCTCCTTTCTTCGTAACGGGCGTGATGTTTGCAGGTGTGTCCCTGGATTGTGTTTCTGCCGACCAGCTCACCATTCCATTCCTGATAATGATGCTCATCATTGCCTTTACAACATGGAGCACTTCCAAGGCGAATCTTCCAGACATTGAGGGTACGAGAGAGGAGACTCTAAATGTGGAATCTGAAGGAAAGACAACTCCTTCTGATGATTCCAGAAATGCGAAGAAACGCAGCATCTGGTCGTTCCGCCATTTGAAATATGGTGTGATTACCATCTTCTTCTATGTGGGAACCGAGGTGGGAATCGGCAACAATATGAATCTCCATGCTATGGATCTGATGGGGCATGGTTATAATCTTTCGCCAGCTCTTCTTGCCACGCTCTATTGGGGTGGATTCATGATTGGCAGAATGGTTTCTGCCGGTTTGAAGAACGTAGCGCCTCGCCCTATGCTCCTCGTCGTTACGGTGGCGGCAATTGTATTGATGTCAATCTCCATGTTTACTGAGAACCTGTGGCTGATGGCGGCTGTGGGATTGTTCCATAGTGTGATGTGGAGTTGCATCTTTACACTGGCAGTTGATGGCTTGAAGGAATATACTTCCAAGGCTTCGGGCGTGTTTATGATGGGTGTTTTCGGCGGTGCCGTCTTTCCTGTGCTTCAGGGTTTGCTTGCCGATTATATCGGCTCATGGCAGTTCACCTGGTTCGTTCCTCTCTTCTGCGAGTTCGTTATCCTCTGGTACGGACTTGTGGGGTATAAGAAGCAGGAGGCATAAAAGGCAATAGTAAGACATAAATTAAGAAGGATATCAAAAACTCGGGATGTTTCAGGTTAGAAGCATCCCGAGTTTTTTATTTTTAAGAGTTATTCCGCAATCTGATGAATCACATAGGTAACCACGCCCCAGATCATGAAGCGGTTGGTTTCATCTACCCGAATAGGGGAGAAGTTCTTGTTCCATGGGATGAGCCAGCCGAAGGTGCCGCTCTCATCCATCTTGAATTGCTTGATGGTGAATTCGCCATCCACGAAGGCTATTACGAAATTGCCGTTTGAGGGTTCTATCTGCCGGTCAACTACAGCGAGGTCACCGTCCAGAATGCCTGCATCCTGCATGCTGTCGCCAGATATGCGCACGTAGAAGGTGGCCTCACGATGGCGAACCAGAATATCGTTGAGGTCTATCTCTCCCTCCATATAGTCTTGTGCCGGCGAAGGGAAGCCTGCTTTTACGCTTTGCTCTGCCAGCGGAATTGGCATCTTGGCTCCGAATTCCGCAGGGTGAAATGTCAGTTTTATCTTGTTATCGTTATTCTTATTCATCTTGTTGTTCTTATTTATGGAGCTCATTATTAGAATGGGCTTATTCTGCTTTAGAATGGGCTTATTCTGCCTCTCATTGAGTTTTTACTTTCAGAATATCATGGATGTTCGTGGTAAACTGCTTCGACATGTACTCGCGTTTCAGGTCGAATCGGCAGTCTGTGCCTTGTATGGCCTGGCGTATGGTGCCATAACCATTCTTCCGGTTGATGGCGTCGATAGCCTCCATCAGTTTTTTTTGCTTGCTTCGGTCGATGGGGTCGAAGAGGTCTTGCTGGCGAGGATGGTCGGGTGAGATTTGCCACAGGATAACGCCAGCTTTCTTGAAGTGAAACGACATGTCGGAGCGATCGGGCCTGCTGTCTGCCATCGGTTTCGGGTATTTAGCCCGGAGAATGCTGAGGGCAGCACCTACTATTTCTTCCTGTGCATTAGTGGCGATGGGCAGGGTGAGGGAATCGTGGATAGTGTATTCAGGCACATGCTCGTTAAAACGGGAAGTCCATGCGAACACTGTGATGCCCTGACATACGCTACCTTGTCTCCTTAATTTTTCTGTACAACGTACAGCGAAATTAGCTACGGCTTCTTCTATCACATTTTTGTCGGTAATGCCCTCGTTGGCAAAACTCCTGCTGGTGCAGATGCTCTTCTTCTGCGGCAATTCCTCGATGCTGATGCAGCTTTCTCCATTCAGTTCTTTCCATGTTCTTAGGGTGGTGATATTGAAATGGCTGCGGACCCAACTTTCTTTCTTGTCGGCAAACTGAGCGGCGGTTCTGATGCCCATATAATCGAGCTTTCGGGCTATCTGTCTGCCTATTCCCCATACATCTTCTACGGGGAAGAGAGACAGCGCCTTGTGTCTCCGTTCATCCGTGTCGATGAGGCAGCAGCCTTGGAAGCCCTTGTATTTCTTGGCGAATTTAGAGCCGATTTTCGCCAATGTCTTCGTTTCTGCAATGCCTACGGATATCGGGATTCCAACAGCCCGAAGTACATCTGCCGATATTTTGGAGCCATAGCGATGGAGCAGGCTATCGGGCTTTTCTGATAGCTCGTCTATTGTTATTTTATTGAACAAAGTAGGATGGTCTTCCGCATGCTCCCGAAAGAAAACTTTCGCCATTGATTCGTCTGCCTCGAAGAAACTCTCATCGATAGAGTATTGGTCGATGCGTGGGGAATAATGGGATAGCATCGACATCACGCGGTTGGAGAGCGAACCGTAGAGCGTATAGTTGCTCGAGAAGATAGCCACTCCCTCAGCCTCCAGTTTTTCCTTCACCTGATAGAAGGGGTCGCCCATCTTATAGCCCAATGCCTTGGCTTCTTCAGAGCGTGCGATGACGCACCCGTCGTTGTTGCTCAATACAACCACGGGTTTTCCTGTCAGGTCGGGGCGAAACACTCGCTCGCACGAACAGTAGAAGTTGTTGCAGTCTGCCAGTCCTATCATATCTTATCATTAACACCTTTTGTTATCACCAGAAATCCTGGTATGATGTGCAAAAATACAAAAAATAATCCGAAAACGATAGTTTTTCATTCAAGTTTTTTTGTCGTTTCGTGATTTATTCTTACCTTTGTGGTCATAAGCTAGTATTGAAACATTATAAAACTGAACGATATGAATGATAAGAATAACATGTTGGCATTGAGCCAGGAGCGTTTTTCGGCTCGCAAGTTTACTCCGGAGGCGGTGAGCCAGGAGGATCTGGACTATATCATGGAGTGTGTGCGCCTGGCACCATCGGCAGTGAACAGGCAGCCTTGGCGCTGGCTCATTGTGCGCTCAGAAGAGGCGAAGAAGAAACTGCAGGATTGCTACGACCGCGAATGGTTCAAGACGGCTCCTATATATATTATAGGTATGAAAAACGTGAATGAGAACTGGGTGCGCAAATATGATGAGAAACCGCATGGCGATATTGATGTGGCGATAGCGGCAGAGCATCTCTGTCTGGCTGCCACCGAAAAGGGACTGGGTACCTGCTGGGTCTGCAATTACGATACGGCGAAGATGCAGCAGTTCTTTGCTCGCGAGGGCTATGAGGCGGTGGTTATTATTCCTGTAGGTCATATTGCTGAAGACTGTCCATGCGCTGAGAAGAAGCGCAAGGAGATGAGCGAAATCACGGAAGAAATCTAGATCTGAATATAAGAAGAAATCTAGTTCTGGTATAAAAACTGGTATAAAACGAAGCTGTATGGAAATGAACGAAGAATCCATCCTGGCATGGAATATCATAGAAAAGACAAATGCCAACCTCTTCCTTACCGGAAAGGCGGGCACAGGTAAGACGACCTTCCTCAAGCGATTGAAAGAACTGTCGCCCAAACGAATGATTGTGCTTGCTCCTACGGGCATTGCAGCCATCAACGCCGGAGGAATGACCATCCATTCGTTCTTCCAGCTTCCCTTCTCGCCATACGTGCCGGGCACGACCTTTGGCAGCGGCGAACAGAAACGCTATCAGTTCAGCAAGCTCAAGCGCAATATCATCCGCAGTATCGACCTGCTCGTTATCGACGAAATCAGTATGGTGCGCAGCGATCTGCTCGATGCTGTAGATTCTGTGCTTCGCCAGTATCGCAAGCGCCACGATTTGCCTTTCGGTGGTGTGCAGCTCCTGATGATAGGCGATTTGCAGCAGCTGGCACCCGTGGTTACGCCACAGGAAGAGCATCTGCTGGGGCAGCATTATGATACTCCTTTCTTCTTCAGTAGCAACGCTCTGAAGCAGGTGGGTTATCTCACCATCGAACTTAAAAAGGTGTACAGGCAGCAGGATGAGCAGTTTATCTCGCTGCTCAACCAGATTAGGGAGAACAAGGCTTCTGAAGCTACGCTGCAGGCTCTGAACCAGCGCTATATTCCAAATTTTGTACCACCTAAGGAGGGCAATTATATCAGGCTTACCACCCATAATGCGCCTGCCCAATATATCAACGAACAGCAGCTTGCTGCCTTGCCTGCGCAGTCATTTTCTTTTACAGCAGATATAGAGGGCGATTTTCCTGAAACATCTTATCCTGCCGATTTCAAGCTCACATTGAAGCCGGGAGCACAGGTGATGTTCATCAAGAACGACCCGCAGCACCGTTTTTATAATGGTATGATAGGCGAGGTGATAGGGGTTAGGACCGATGAAGACGGCAGTAAGATTACCGTTCGCAGTAAGGATTCGGGCGAGGAGTTTGACCTGGAGAAAATGGAGTGGACCAATGCGAAATATACGCTGAACGAGAAAACCAAGGAGATAGAGGAGACGGTGGAAGGAAAATTCATGCAGTATCCTCTGCGTCTGGCGTGGGCGATAACTATCCACAAGAGTCAGGGACTTACTTTCGAACATGCCATCATCGATGCTTCTCATTCTTTTACCCATGGTCAGACCTATGTGGCGCTGAGCCGCTGCAAGACTTTGGAGGGCATGGTGCTCAGTCAACCGCTTTCTCGCGGAGCCATTATCAGCAGTCAGACGGTGGATGCATTTACCAGCCAGCTTGCTGCGCCTAGTCAGGAGCAAATCAGCAGTCTGGAGCTGCAATACATCATTTATTGCATCACCGAACTCTTCGATTTTTATTCCATCAGAACCAGCTATGAGCATCTGATGCGCTGCCTGATAGAGTTTTTTAATGGTAAATATCCGCGCGTGGTAAGCGAGTATCAGAAGTTGCAGGTGGTGCTGAAGAGTCTGATAGCCGTATCGGATAAATTCCGTGTGTAGTATACAGGTATGCTTGCCCGAAATCCTGATGTAAGACAGGCTGAGCTGCAAGACCGTATTCATAAGGGAGCTATGTATTTTCTTGACAAAATCGGCATTCTGAGTGATTTAATCAGAAAATCGAATCTTGATACAGACAACAAGGTGGCTAGGAAACAGTTTGAAGACCGCTTCTCTGTTTTCTCAGAGGATGTAAAATTAAAAGAACGGCTTTTGAAGTATGAATGTAGTGCAGAATTCACGGTAACAGATTATCTGAAAAAGAAGGCGCAGTTCTTGCTGTTGGATGCAGATGCCTCATCAGATAGCGGTTCGGGCAGAAAGTCAAGGAGACAGAAGAAACCGAATGAACCGAAGGTGCCGAAAACCCCTACAAGGGAAATCAGTTATAACCTTTATAAGCAGGGAATGACGCTGGAGCAGATAGCTGCAGAGCGGGGTTTAGTCAAGGATACGATTGCAGGTCATCTTGCTTCGTATGTGAAAGAAGGAAAGATTGGACTGCGGGCCCTGATTTCAAGTGCCCATGAAAAGAAAATCCGTGATTTCATGAAAGCTCATCCTGAATTGGAGCATTTTGGCGAAATAAAGGAAGCTTTGGGAGCTGGTATTGATTATTACGAAATCAAACTGGTTCATGATTTGATGGAGGGGGAATAAAGCATTCTTCCACCATATTATAATAGCCGTAACTATATTTGCAGTAGTTACGGCTATTTTTTTTTTAAATTTATCTAGAGATGGCTTTCAGGTCAGCAACCTCCAGTTGTGGGTTGGTCAGGATTTCGAGAAATACGCAGCAGGTGTCATCATCAATGGCTTCGCGCACGGCTTCGATATTGGTCAAATCGCGCAAACGCACCTTTACGCCAAAACGGCGCAGAGTGGCAACGAGCAGGGCATAAGTATTGCCGAAGAGATGCTTGGATGTAACAATATTTTTGCCTTGTGCTGCCAGCGCCCAGTTCTCGCCGGATGGCAAGAGCATTCTCGTGAGCGCTTCGCCGGAAGCTTTCAACGGCATTGGAAAGAATGTGGAAGAAGGACAGACACCTAGCATGATCGACACCCAGCTCAATCCGAAATCGGGTAAGTTTACGCTTCTCAAGACTCCTGAAGAGTACATCAAGAGTTTCTCGCTTGCATCTTCTGCAGCAGAAATGGCTTTCTCCGGTCAGAGTGCATCCAATGCCGACCGACTCTATAAGATGAATACAAAGGCGCTGAAATCGCAATTGGTTGACGATTTGAGTGCGCGCGAACTGAAGGATGTTGAACTGGGCGAATGCAAGGCTTGGAATTTTGTCAATTCAAGGGGCGACACCCTTTGCTGCCGTTACTATCTGCCACCTCATTTTGATGCTGCCAAGAAGTATCCGATGATAGTGAACTATTATGGCGGATGCAGTCCTACGAGCCGCATGTTCCAGAGCCGTTATCCTCATCATGTTTATGCGGCGATGGGTTATGTAGTGCTGGTTGCAGGATGATGCTTCCTGGTGGACGGAAATGTATGGTGATGAAAAGATGTAGTTGTTTATTTCTTGCAGTTTAGCGTGATAAGCAGAGAAATCATGGCGAAGGCGATTCCTACGATGCAGACACCGAGCCAGTCGGCTTGCGTCCAGACGTAACCGGCACAGAAAGTACCTAGCGAACCACCGATGAAGTAGCTGGTCATGAAGATGGTATTGGCGCGGTTGGAAGCCTGCGGAATCTCCTGCAGACAACCACTCTGATTGCTGAGCTGCTGACATTGCAGACCGATGTCAACCAGGATGATGGCTGCGATGAGTCCGGCGTAAGTGTCGCCGAAAAGCAAGGCTATTGCCCAGGCGATGATCTGCGTTCCTGCTCCGAACAGATTGAATTTCCGAATGCCGAACCTAGGAATCAGTTTTCCCACACCACTGGCAGCAACGGCTCCCATGATTCCGCAAAGTCCGAGCATTCCTACCATATCACTTCCTGCGCTGAAAGGCGGCTGTGCCAGATGGAACGCCAGACAAGACCATATTGCCATCATACTGCCGAACCCGAAGGCTGCACGGGTGGAATAGATGCGGATAGAAGAATGGAAAACGAATATTTCTGCTATCGTGGTCATCAGCCCTCTGTAGGTTCCTACATAGTTGCGCTTCATTTCAGGCATCATCAGCAGCATGATTCCCATGCAAACCACCATCACGAAAGCAGCTATGATAAACATCTCCCGCCATCCCAGCCATTCGCCGATGTAACCGCTGATTACTCGTGAGGCGAGAATGCCCGTCAGCAGTCCGGAGAGTACAATGCCCATATTCCTGCTCTTGTTCTTGGGGGCCGAAAACTGTCCGGCTATCGGAATGAAGAACTGCGGAATCACTGAACAGGCGCCAATCAGCAGTGAAGCTCCCCAGAGCATCCATACGTTTTGCGCTGCAGCCATCACGATTGCCATCAATGCAGCAATGGTCATATTGACAAGGATGAGTTTCTTGCGCGAAAGCATGTCGCCCAAGGGAATGAGAAAGAATAAGCCCAGCGCATAACCTATCTGGGTAATGACGGTGATGAGGTTAGCCTTCTGCTCGGTAATATCCAGGTCGTGGCGGATGAGTTCGAGAAGCGGCTGATTGTAGTAGCAGTTGGCTACGGTGAGTCCTGCGACGATAGCCATCATCAGAAGAATGCTGCGGGGAATGCCCTGATTTTCTTTTAGCTGTATCATGTTCTGTCTGTTTGTTTCTTTGTTTTGAGTGCAAAGTTACGAAAAAATTCTCGGCAATCAAAGTTTTTGGGAACGATTTCTTGGGAAAATCTTCTGTTCTTTCCCTCGCGCGCGTACCTTATTATATGTATATAGTGCTGCTCTGAAGAGATGTTGGTGCGCACCCTTGTTACGCTAAAAAACACCGAAAAGTGTTAAAATTAGGCTGTTTCCGAGCACACTAAAAACTTTAACTTTTGTTAGCACTCTGTAAGTGGTTGATTTATAGTGATTTGTAATTTTGTTACAAAATCACCTAAAAAAAAGTCGCAAAAAAAAGAACAACGTATCAAAAAAATGCTTACCTTTGCATCGTTCAAAAGAACAAATGATTGTTTTACAGATTTTAAAAAAGCAAAGAAAATGAAGAAATTAGTTTTTATGTTCGTAGCTATCGCAGCTATCTCTTTCGCATCATGTGGTAACAAAACAGCTCAGAACACAGCTTCTGCTGATTCTGACACAGCTCAGGTAGATACAACTGCTGCTGACACTGCTGCTGCTGATACAGCTGCTGCTGATTCTGCTAAGTAATTTGAAATTACTTGCGAACGAAAAATGAGAGAAACAACCGCTGGACTTCGGTCTAGCGGCTTTTTTCGTTTTATAGACCCTAAGGTCTTTTTGGGGGAGAACGCCCTGAAGGGGCAGAAGCTCCTAGCCCAGGGCAACACCCTGGGGATGAAAGCAATCATCAATGCGCCCTGTAAGGGCAAAAGCTTAAAAGAAACCAAAGAAAAAGATAAATATATGATAGATTCAAGTGCCTTCCAAGGTAAAAAGGCAGCTTACTATACGCTAGGCTGCAAACTCAACTTCTCTGAAACTTCCACTTTTGGCAAAATGCTCGAAGATATGGGCGTCATTACTGCTAAAAAGGGGGAGAAAGCTGATATTTGTCTGATTAACACCTGCTCGGTAACAGAAGTTGCCGATCATAAATGCCGTCAGGCTATCCACCGGATGGTGAGAAACAATCCGGGTGCATTCGTTATCGTGACGGGCTGTTATGCGCAGCTCGAATCTGAGAATGTCAGCAAGATAGAGGGTGTAGACCTCGTGTTGGGTGCTAACGAGAAGGCGCACTTGATTCAATATCTCAGCGATGCATGGGCGCAGAACGGCGATGCTGCGGCTCTTCATCAGCATTATAGCGTGAAGACGAAGGAAATCAAGACCTTCCAGCCTTCTTGCTCGCGTGGCAACCGTACCCGTTATTTCCTGAAGGTGCAGGACGGTTGCAATTATTATTGTACCTATTGCACCATTCCATTTGCCCGAGGCAATTCGCGCAACCCGAGCATTCAGTCGCTTGTGGCTCAATGTGAGCAGGCGGCTGCTGAAGGCGGTAAGGAAATCGTCATTACCGGTGTGAATATCGGCGATTTCGGTCAGACTACCCACGAGCGATTCATCGATCTTGTCAAGGCGATGGATCAGGTAGAAGGAATCAAGCGTTACCGCATCTCGAGTCTGGAGCCTGATCTCTGTGATGATGATCTCATAGAGTATTGTGCCCAGAGCCGTGCCTTTATGCCTCATTTCCACATTCCTCTGCAGAGCGGAAGTGATGAGGTGCTCAAGCTGATGCACCGCCGTTACGACAAGGCGCTCTTTGCCCACAAGGTGAATCTTATCAAGGAGAAGATGCCTGATGCGTTTATCGGTGTCGATGTGATGGTGGGCTGTCGTGGCGAAACTCCGGAGTGTTTTGAAGAATGCTATGAGTTCCTGAAGAGTCTGCCTGTTACCCAGCTTCACGTCTTCCCTTATTCTGAGCGTCCAGGTACGGCTGCCTTGAAGATTCCGTATGTGGTTGACGAGAAGGAGAAGAAGAAGCGCTCCAAGCGACTGTTGGAGTTGAGCGATCAGAAGACGCAGGAATTCTATGCCCAATACATCGGTACAGAGGCTGAGGTTCTCTTCGAAAAGGCGCCAAGAGGCAAGGCGATGCATGGATTCACCAAGAACTATATCCGCGTAGAACTTTCACCGGCTCTCGCCAAGGAAGAATACGACAACCAGCTTATCAAGGTTCGCCTGGGTGATTTCAATCACGATAAGACGGCGCTGAAGGCAGAATTAGAAGTTAAGGGAAGTTAAGGGAAGTTAGAGAGAAGTTAAGGGACAAATGTACTTGGTTTTATGTCAGGAGACTGTTGTCTCTTAACTTCCCGAACGACCGTAGGGAGTGATAACTTCTTTAACTTCAATTAATTCCCTTACTTGTGAAAATAAAATGGTTCAAAGTCCAATGTATTACAACGATTTTGGAACATGGATCCGGAAGCAGTTTCCTGATTTCCGTGTTCAGAAGATTTCGATAGACGCGGGATTCTCCTGTCCTAACAGAGATGGGAGGATTTCGAGTGGCGGATGTACGTATTGCGACAACCGCACCTTCAATCCCAGCTATTGCGACCGGAAAAAGCCGATTACTGAACAGCTGGAGGAGGGAAAGGCTTTCTTCAGCAGGAAGTATCCTGATATGAAATATCTGGCTTATTTCCAGGCTTATACCAATACATACGCCAGGGTGGAGCAACTGAGGCAGATGTATGAAGAGGCTCTTGAGGTGGAAGATGTGGTGGGAATCGTTATCGGAACCCGTCCGGATTGTGTGAGCGATGAATTGCTCGATTATCTGGAAGAACTGAACCGCCGAACCTTCGTGCTGGTGGAATATGGCATTGAGAGTGCCAATGATGAAACCTTGAAACGCATCAACCGTGGACATGATTTTGCCTGTTGCCGTAGTGCCGTAGAGCGTACTCATGCCAGGGGAATCCTTACGGGCGGCCACATCATCATCGGTTTGCCGGGAGAAGATGCGGAAGAAAGTCTGCGCCAGGCTCCTCTCATCTCTTCCTTGCCGCTTGATATTCTCAAGATTCATCAGATGCAGATTATCAGGGGCACCCGGCTGGCACAGGAATATGCTGAGCACCCCTTCCATGTTTACACGGTAGAGGAATATATTGATGTTATCGTGAAATACATCCGTCTGCTCAGAAAGGATTTGGTGCTGGAGCGCTTCGTCAGTCAGTCGCCCAAAGAACTGCTGATTGCTCCCAAATGGGGACTCAAGAACTATGAGTTTACCAATCTCCTGAATAACAGATTAAAGAGTTTACAATAAATATGGCAAAAGTAGCAATCGTTATATTAAACTGGAATGGACAGAAGATGCTGGCAAAGTATCTTCCGAATGTCATCGAATATTCCCGTCAGGATGCTGAAATCTGGGTGGCAGACAATTCTTCTTCTGATGGTTCGATGCACCTTCTGGAGACTCAGTTTCCTCAGGTGAAGACCATCGTGCTGGAGCAGAATTTCGGCTTTGCTGAAGGCTATAACCGTGCCTTGAAGCAGATTGAAGCAACGTATTATGTGCTCCTGAATAGCGATGTGGAGGTTTCGCATCATTGGCTTACACCGCTCATCGAGTTTATGGATTCGCATCAGCAGGTGGCTGCCTGCCAGCCTAAGTTGCTTGCCGAATACGATAAGGACAGTTTTGAGTATGCTGGTGCTTGCGGCGGATTCCTCGACAAATACGGCTATCCGTTCTGTCGTGGCCGCATCTTTGATACGGTAGAGCGCGATAACGGGCAGTATGATTACCAGCAGGAAATCTTGTGGGCTACGGGTGCCTGTATGATGATCCGCTCAAAGGATTATTGGACTGCAGGCGGTTTAGACGGCCGTTTCTTTGCTCATAATGAAGAGATTGATCTTTGCTGGCGCTTGCGTCTGATGGGCAGAAAAATCTATTGCATTCCTGAGAGTGAGGTTTATCATGTGGGTGGTGGAACCCTGCCGAAAAGCAATCCGATGAAGACTTATCTGAATTTCAGAAATAATTTAACCATGCTTTATAAGAATCTGAGTGATACGGAGTTGGCTCATGTAATGCGTATGCGTAGATTCCTGGATTACCTTGCTGCTTTCGAGACATTGGTTCTGAATCGCAACTGGGGTGACTTCAAGGCTATCTTCAAGGCGCGCAGGGCTTTCAAGGCATGGAAACATGAATTTGACGAAGATCGCAGAAAGATACAGGCGAGTAGGGTGAAGGAGGAGATTCCACAGGTTTACAATCTCTCTATCATCTGGCAATATTACGCCAAGGGCAAGAAACTCTTCTCGCAGTTGTAGACTATTCATAAACAAACTTAAAAATAAAAATCTATGAAGAAAAAACAAATGATGATGGCGCTGGTTTCGCTGATGGTTCTGTCAGCCCAGGCGCAGGCTAATTTCCAGGTGTCGGTTTCCAATCCTTCCAAGGTGGCAAGAACCGATGCTCCGGTGGTGGTAGATCTCAGCAAGTTGGGCGCTATTGGTGACATTCAGCGCGCTGTAGTAACCGTTGACGGTAAGGAGATTCCTTCACAGCTCGACGACATCAACCGCGATTGTACCAACGATGAACTCTGTTTCCTTGCCGATTTGGGCAAGAAAGAAACCAAGACCTATCAGGTGCACCTCTATCGTGAGGGCGAGCAGGCACAGTATCCGGCTCGTACCTTTGCCGAACTCTGTCTGCCAAGCAGAAACAGGAAGCTGGCTAAGAACAGGCAGGATATTTATCTGCGTAGCATCTCGTTTGATAAGAAGACCAAGGACCCTTATCACTACGTCCATTCTCATGGCATCTGTTTCGAAAGCGAACTGATTGCCATGCGTGTTTATTTCGACCATCGTCAGACCATCGACCTTTATGGCAAAATCAACAAGGGACTGGTGGTTCAGGATACGCAGTTCTATCCTTCAGAAGAGCAGATTCAGGCTGGTTCGGGCGATGATTGCCTCTGGGTAGGCAATACCTACGGACTGGGTGCGCTCCGTGGCTGGGACGGTAAAGACCAGGTGCTGTTCAACAACGTGAAATACCAGGAGCAGTGCGTCATTTCAGAAGGTCCGCTCCGTGCCATCGTCGAGGTAGTGGATAAGGGTTGGGTTCCGGCTCCGGGCTTGCAGCCTGTCAATGCCACCATCCGCTACACCATCTATGCCGGTCATCGCGATTTCGACGTAGATGTATTCTTCAACAAGGATGTTTCTGATTATCAGTTTGCTACAGGACTCATCAACGTAAAGGGTTCCAGCGAATTTGCTGATGGCAAGGGATTGCGAGGCTGTTATGGCAGCGACTGGCCAACAGGCAAGGACGATGGAAAGCACAAGCTGGAGACCGTAGGCTTGGGCATTTATGTGCCACAGTCAGCCCTGGTTAGTCAGCAGCCAGCCAATAAGGATTGCTATACTCAGGTGGTGAAACCTGCAGGCAGCCAGCTCAGTTATAAGCTTGCTTATACCAGTGCCAACGAAACCTATGGTTTCAAGGGCGAGAAGGAGTGGTATGAGTGGTTGAAAGCCTGGAAGAAGCAGATAGAAGAGCCGGTTCTGGTTTCAGTTTCTGTCATCATCCGATAAGCAGTTTCTTTTATCATCTGATAAGCAGAAAAACTGCGCAAATAGTCAGCAATGAGCAAAAATGCCTTACGTTTTGCTCATTGCTGGCTATTTTGCAAACAAATTTAAGAGAAAAACCCATTTTTTTTGCGAATGTGTATGATTTTTTAGCAAAAAAGCTTGGTAATTTAAATAATTTTTAGTATTTTTGCAGTCGTAACTCGAAGATTTGTAAATTATCGTGAAAAGGTTTTTTAATTATATAGTCATATTAGCAATCGTGCTTCTCAGTTCGGCCTGCGAGTTTAAGTTCAAGCCGAACGAGGAAGGAGAGGCTGTGCCCCTGTCAGTACAGCGTTACGACCGATTGGAAAGCAGATATCTTACTACCGGTGATTTCTCAGCCCTGCAGCAGATGAACACCGATTACCCGATAGAAACCCGTACGCTGATAGAGAAAATGCTCCAGCTTGGCACCATTACCGACGCCAATATCAGCAACCGTTTCCTCATGTTCTATCAGGATTCTACCCTGCAGTCACTTATTGCCGATGCAGAGGCAGAATTTGCCAATATGGAAGACATCAACGAGCAGCTGAAATCTGCCTTCTCACGTCTGAGCAGTTGGATTCCGGAGCTCCAGCAGCCTTGTTTCTATGCCCAGATTGGCGCTCTCGACCAGAGCATCGTAGTAGGACAGCACTCAGTAGGAATTTCGCTCGATAAATACATGGGCGAAAACTATCCGCTCTACAAGAAATTCTATACACCGCAGCAGCGCAGCACCATGTCGCGCCAGTATATTGTGCCAGATTGCCTTACCTTCTATCTGCTGAGCATCTTTCCGATGGATCAGTTCGACACCCGTCCGCAGCTCGACCGCGATCTGCACATGGGCAAGATTATGTGGGCTGTCAACAAGGCGATGGGCAAGGAGATTTTCAAGACCAAGTATGTGAATACAATCAACGCTTATGTAAAGCGCAACCCTAAAGTAACGGTAAAAGAACTGCTCAAGGACGAAGATTATTCGCCTATTGAGGCATTACATAAAGATTAACACATGAAAAGATTTCCAGTTTTTATTGCAACTGTCATGATGGTTTCAGCAATGCAAGCTGCAGATAAACTCGACCTGAAGGCCATTACCTCCGGCGAGTTTGCTGCCTCTTATGTTACCGGTATTAACCCTATTGATGGCACCGATTTGTACGCTTCTATCAGCAATGATGGCAAGCAGGTTATCAGTTATTCGTTCAAGACGGGCAAGCAGATGAGCATCCTCTTCGATGTGAACGCAGTCAAGGCTCCCTTCGAACAGATTGAAGGTTATGTAATCAGTCCTGATGGCAAGAAATTGCTTATCATGACCCATCGCGAGGCTATCTACCGCCGCTCGTTCAAGGCAGAGTATTTCATATATGATATTGCTAAGAAGAGTTTGAAGAAACTTTCCCAGGGCGTTAACCAGCAGGTGGCTACCTGGTCGCCTGATTCACGCCACATCGCCTTCGTAAAGGATAACAATCTCTTTGTTACCGATGGAGATAAGGAAACCCAGATTACCCGCGACGGTAAGTTCAACGAGGTAATCAATGGTATTCCTGATTGGGTTTACGAAGAGGAGTTCTGCTTCAACCGCGCCTTTGCATGGAATGCGGATGGAACTGCCATCGGATGGATACGCTTCGACGAATCGCACGTAAAGACTTATTCTCTGCAGATGTTCGAAGGTTCTCATCCTACCCGTAGCGAGTATCACGACTATCCGGGAGAGTATTCCTATAAATATCCTAAGGCTGGACAGGACAACTCTAAGGTGAGCCTCTGGAGCTATGATATGAAGAACGGCAAGACCGTGGCGCTCGATGTGCCTGTAGATTCCGACGGCTATTATCCACGCATCAAGACATCGCCAGACGCCAACAGTCTGATTGTCTATACGATGAACCGCCATCAGGACGACATGCGCCTCTATGCAGTCAATCCTTTCACCGGCAAGAGCAGGATGCTCATCAAGGAGAGTGTGCCTAAGTTTATAAAGGAAGAGGTGATTGAAAACAGCATCGTGGGCAAGAAGAACATCCTGCTGCCTAGCGACCGCGACGGCTTCATGCATCTCTATCTCTATGATATGAACGGCAAGCTCCTGCGCCAGGTAGAGAAGGGCAACTATGATGTTACCTCTATCTACGGAATGGATGAAAAGACGGGCGATGTTTATTTCCAGGCTGCCAAGCTCAATGCGCACGACCGCCAGGTTTACGTGGCTCATAAGAACGGAAAGGTAGAGCGCCTTACCGATGCGGCTGGTTCCAACTCGGCTTACTTCTCGGGCGATTACCGCTATTTCGTCAATACCTGGAGCAGCTACAGCCATCCTTATGTCTTCACCGTACGCAGCAACAAGGGCAAGCTCATCAAGACATTGGAAGACAACAAGCAGCTGCTTGAAAAGACCCGGAAGTATAATTGGGGCAAGCGTGAGACTTTCTCTTTCACCACTTCCGAAGGTGTGAAACTGGACGGCTGGATGGTGAAGCCGGTTGATTTCGACGCCAGCAAGAAGTATCCTGTCATCCTCTTCCAGTATTCCGGTCCGGGCAACCAGCAGGTGCTCGATTCATGGAGCACGGGCAGTATGGGCAATGGCGGTGCTTTCGATTATTATCTTGCTCAGGAAGGATTCATCATTGCCTGCGTAGATGGTCGTGGAACAGGCGGTAGAGGAGCTGAGTTTGAGAAGTCTACCTATCTCCGTCTGGGCGATTTAGAGTCGAAAGATCAGGTTGAGACAGCTCTCTACATGGGTTCTCTGCCTTATGTAGACAAGGATAATATCGGCATTTGGGGTTGGAGCTATGGTGGTTTCAATACGCTGATGAGTATGAGCGAGGGCCGTCCTGTGTTCAAGGCAGGTGTAGCTGTGGCTCCTCCTACCTGCTACCGCTTCTATGATTCGGTTTATACTGAGCGCTACATGCGCACGCCTAAGGAGAATGAAGAGGGTTACAAGGTGAACCCTATCGAGCGGGTAAAGCAGCAGCATGGTGCGTTGCTTATCTGTCACGGATTGGCAGATGACAATGTGCATCCGCAGAATACCTTCGAATATGCTGAGGCGTTGGTTCAGGCAGACAAGGACTTCAAGACCTTGTGGTACACGAACCGTAATCATGGCATTTCGGGTGGCAATACCCGCAACCATCTGCTTCGCCAGATAGCTAACTGGTTCAAGCAGAATTTGAAGTAGAAAATGATATGATATAAAAAAGTGAAGCCATTCCTGATGGGAAATAGGAATGGCTTCTTCATTTTATGTTTCCTTATTACTTTGCGAAGTAAGGTTCTTTTGGTTTCTTATTCATTTTTAGCGCCTTTTCTGCGCTTTTCTTTCTTGGCTTTTTTAGCCTTCTTCACTTTTACCTCTTCAACCTCTTCATCGTTTGGCTGAACAGATGAAAAATGAAAATCTGTAGAGTTGATGGTCTTCACCTGATATGGGCTAGGCGCATCGTTCATCTGCTGTCCGTTCTTTGCCTTCTTAGCCTTTGGCTTCTGAATGTATCTTGCATAGAGCTTGTTCCATTTCTTTTCAGCCTTCTTCTGGTTGAAGTCAAACATCACGATACACGTGCGGTTGCCGGCACCATTCTGCTCCAGATAGTCGCGCAACTGGTATGAATAGTTCTCGCGGCTTACCAGAAACTTGTTCTTGCGGGTGAAATAGGCAGAATCAACCTTCTGAACGTCTGTGAAATAGACTGTAGAGTCATTAAACGACGAGGCAAATCCAAAGATGTATGCAGTCTTAGCGTCGTTCTTGGCTGATGCGGAGAGCGAGCTGAAACATGCTAATGCAATAGATGCTAATGCAATTTTTGTAATTTTCATTTCTTTTTCTGTCTTATTTTGTTTTGTGCTGTCTGCCCCATCAGTCATGCAGGATCTTTCCTTATCCCAGATAGGACTTCAGCAGTTTATCTGTCGTTTTGTTCCGGAGTCGCCTGATCGTTTTTTCCTTAATCTGGCGTACTCTTTCTCTGGTGAGATGATACTTGGTTCCGATTTCTTCGAGCGTCAGTTCAGGTGTTCCTATGCCATAGAAGGCAGCAATGATTTTCTGGTCTTTGTCCGGCAGCGTCTTGAGCAGTCTTTCTATTTCTGCTCTCAGCGACTCTGTCTGCAGTTCTTTGTCGGTCGGATCATCCGAATTGGCCATCAGGTCGAGCATGCTGCCATCTTCATCATCAGAAAAAGGCGCATCCACGCTCAGGTGGCGACTTGTTGATGTAGCCTTCATGGCGTCCTCTATCTTGTCTTCCGGCAAGTCTATGCGGTCAGCTATTTCGTCTACACTCGGTTTGCGTTCAAATTCCTGTTCGAACTTACTCATCTCTCTGTTAATCTTGTTAACGCTTCCCACCTGGTTGAGCGGAAGGCGCACAAGCCTGCTTTGCTCGGCTATGGCCTGCAGAATGCTCTGGCGAATCCACCATACGGCGTAAGAGATAAACTTAAACCCTCGGGTTTCATCAAACTTCTGTGCGGCTTTGATAAGCCCCACATTTCCTTCGTTGATAAGATCAGACAAACTGAGCCCTTGGTTCTGGTACTGTTTGGCAACAGATACCACGAAACGGAGATTGGCTTTTGTTAATCTCTCCAATGCCCTACGGTCACCTTTTCTTATACGCTGAGCGAGCTCCACCTCTTCATCTGTAGAGAGCAGCTCCTCATGAGCAATATCTTGAAGATATTTTTCTAACGATGCGCTTGCGCGATTCGTAATTGACTGAGTAATTTTTAATTGTCTCATGCTGGCATCAAATTTTAAGTAGTTGCAAAAATACACTTTTTTGTTTAAATACCAAAAAAAATAGTAGATATTTTTCAGAAATACCTACTATTTTATTGTTTTTTGTCTGTTTCTTGAGTTTTTTGGCAGCAAAAATGCCTTTTCACTACTCAATCATGAGACGTTTCTCTTAAAAACTCTTACCCTTAGTCTTTCTGCAGCGGAACAGCGAAGTAAGCCTTCTTGCCTGTTGGCCATATACCCTGGATGTAGAGCACTGGGTCCTTGCTGGTAGAAGCACTCTTTACAGCCTTCTGCAGGTCATCAATCGTATTGATGTTGTTGTCGTTGATGCGCTGGATGATGAAACCGCGTGAAATGCCACCATCCTTCAGGGCGCCGCTGTTCACCTTCATTACCTCTACACCATACTTGATGTTGAGCTGGTTCTTCTGGCTCTCAGTAATAGGGCGGAAGCTGCCGCCGAGCACGTCGAGGTCTGCACTCTTGATAACCGAAGTATTACCCTGGGCATTCTTCAGCGTGATGGTCTTGGTGCTTGCCTTCTTGTTGCGCAGATAGGTGATGCTCATCTTGTCGCCAGGGCGCTTGCCGTTCAGGATTTCCTGCAGCTCAGCCATCTTGGTCACCTTCTTGCCGTCAACCTTGGTAATCACGTCACCTTCCTTCAGTCCTGCCTCAGCACCGTTGCCGTCTTCATCAACCTTGGCAATGTAAACACCCTCGTTGGTTCCCAGGTTCACTTCCTTGCCGTTCTCCTTCTGGGCGTTGATATAGTTCAGCACATCGCTTCCCTGTATGCTCAGCATCACGCGCTGTACGCTGCCGTATTTCTTCAGGTCGTCTACCACCTTGTTCATGATAGAGGTAGGGATGGCGAAACCGTAGCCGGAGTAAGAACCGGTCTGAGAATAGAGCATGGCGTTGATGCCTACCAGTTCGCCCTGGGTGTTGACGAGTGCACCGCCCGAGTTACCTGCGTTGATGGCAGCATCGGTCTGTATGAAACTCTCTACGCCGTTGGCACCGAGCGAACGTGCCTTGGCTGAGATAATGCCGGCTGTAACCGTATTGTTCAGTCCGAATGGGTTGCCCACGGCGATGACCCATTCACCCACCTTCACCTTGTCGCTGTCGGCGATAGGCAGGGTAGGCAGGTTCTTGCCGTCTACCTTGATGAGGGCGAGGTCGGTAGTCTTGTCGGTTCCGATGATGCGAGCCGAGAATTCACGGTTGTCGTTCAGTGTTACGGTCAGCTCGTCAGCACCTTCTACCACGTGGTTGTTGGTAACGATGTAACCGTCCTGACTGATGATGACGCCCGAACCTGTAGCCTCTCTCTTCGGAGTCTGCACTTTCTGCTTGCGTGTGCCTCCATTGCCCTGTCCCGGGTTGCCGAAGAAGCCGAACGGGTCGAAGAATCCTCCGAATGGGTCGTCCTGCACATCTACCGTCTTCACCTTCGAGTTCTGTACGTATTTAATATGTACTACAGCAGGCAGCGCCTTCTCGGCAGCATAGGTTAAGTCTACAGGCTGACCTGCTGGCGCAGCGGTAGCTGCAGGTGTAGCATTTACTTTCATGAAAGCACCGGCTGAAAATGCGAGCGAACTAACGCAGAGCACAGCCACAACATAATTACTTAATTTTTTCATGTCTCTTATTTTTTTATTGTTTACTTTTCTTTTCCTTGAAACTGCAGCAGCTAATATCATGCCAAAAGTTAGCTTGTCATGCACCGCTCTGTTTTCCGGTTGCAAATATAGGGTCATTTTTTGAGATACGCTTCATTCTCAGCATAAATTTATTCCGTTTTAACATTTTAAATTAACACTTTAACGGCTATTAAATAAGAAATGCCCTAAATTCACAAATATTTGAATGTAAGCATGAAAATCTTAGTTCTGCATACAAAACTATCTTTTGCTAATTATTGAATATCTGTTAAAGAAGTTATCGCTTCCTACGGTCGCTGAGGAGTTAAGACAACCGTCTTTTTGGCGTAGTTTTTTAAGCAGCAAGACATACGTCTTAACTCCTTAACTTCCTTAACTCCTTTAACTTCCTGATATGCGAAAGTTCAGTTAATGATGCATAAAAAAGTGAGGAATCGTGCGATAGTATCAAAAGTTTTTTGTACTTTTGCATGTCGAAAGCAGTGCTCCGGTCTGTCGCTGGCATCTTTCAGGTGCGAGAGGAAAGTCCGGGCAGCATAGAGCATCCCACTTCCGAAACTAGAAGCTATTGGTGACAGTAGGTGTCGGTAGAAGAAAATAACCGCTTTCACTTATCCCGTTTGTCCAGTCTGGGGTGGTGAGAGTAAGGGTGAGAAGGTGGTGTAAGAGACCACCAGCTGGCGGGTGATCGTCAGGCTGTGCCATCTGGGAGCTGTAAGCTCATGTATACCGCAGATTGAGGGCGGCTCGTCCGATTGCCTTTGGGCTGCTGTGGAGGGTAGAGTGCTTGAGCCCAAGGGTGACTTTGGGACTAGATAAATGACAGACATTCTTATTTTCAATAGGAACACAGAACTCGGCTTATAGGGGCACTGCTTTTCTTTTTTTTCAGCATCGCAGCCGCTATATATATAATAAGGTATAAGATGCATTCATTTTAAACGATTTTAAAAACTAGCAAGATTATGAAACTCAGAGAACCGGAAAAGCAGATATTAGATGATTTCGAACATAAGGTAACGGGCAAGATAGCGAAATATGGCAATGAGCCCGATTTCCCGAAGTTTGAGAACTACGGCATTACCCGTATGGAGCTGGATGATTATCTTTTCGATAAGCAGGCGATACTCGACATGGGTGGTTCCAAGCGCAGCCAGCTCACCATCGGCGGTTTCATCACCGTCCTCCCCGTACTGGTGCTGTCCTGTTTCCCGGATAAGTCACCCGTCTACGACAACGGCAAGATGCTCGCCACGGTCATAGCCGTCATCATCGGTCTGCTGCTGGCGTGTTTTGTCAAGGCACTTCTCCAGATGATCATCGCCTATCGCGTGAACCATCATAAGGAGCCTAAGATGGAGACCTTCATCAAGGCAGTCCTCTTCTACGAGAAGCGGTCGTAACTGTAAACTGTAAATAATAAACTATAAACTATAAGTAGTATGACATTACCAGACTTTATGGACTATAAGGACAAATTCACCCAGCGTGCATTTGTCGAGAAGATTTCGCATGTTGCCAAACGTGCCGGTGCCAAGATGGTTTATACAGCGCTCATTCTCTATTATACGTTAGAGAGCGACAAGGTTTCGCTGAAGGACAAGGCTCTGATCGTAGGTGCCTTGGGTTATCTCATCAGTCCGCTCGATGTGATTCCAGACGCCATACCTATTGCCGGTTTGGGCGATGACCTGGCCGTATTGCTGTTTGTGCTCAAGAAAGTTTGGGGTGAGGTTTCAGAAGATGTAAAAGCAAAGGCTCAGGACAAGTTGAAGAAGTGGTTTGATGAAGATGAGATTCCATCAGCCGATGACCTCTTCAAGGATTCAGCCACCGATACACCGGTTTGATTTTTCTCTAGGGGCAAGGCATAAGAAAATGAAAATGACCGGAAATGACCATGACCGGAAATGACCGGAATCTTTAGGGGTTGAAAATGATAATGACCCTTAATGACTTTGACCCTTCATGACCGGCTACAGTAGTAGCTAAACTTTAACATGTTTTGCCCCCACACGCCCTGAAGGGGCAGAAGCTCCTAGCCCAGGGTAGCACCCTGGGTAA
>OHEZ01000594.1_pt1 | contig 21483 bp, 23 predicted proteins | sample 1567391 | NCBI WGS metagenome assembly OHEZ01 (sample SAMEA3879518, study PRJEB24766) | human gut metagenome | biome: human-associated habitat; feature: feces | place: USA | collected 1985/1987
ACAAGGACGTGTTTGCTGCAATTCCCAAGGCTCAGGCTCTTGCCGAATATGCGGCCACTGAAATGTATGCTCCTGTTTTCATTGCCCTTGAAGGTGCCGGCTATACTGATGCAGCTGCGTTGAAAGACCTCTCTAAAGAGACTAATAACAGAGTGTGCATTGTTCTGGGAGATGTGAAGGCATCATCGAACAATGCTGCTATGGGTACTTTCGCGGGATGCGTTGCAAAGGCCCCTGTACAACGAAATATCGGTAAGGTCGCTGAAGGCGCCCTGGCACCTGTTTCAATGTTTTTGGGCGCAAAGTCAATTGAAAGCGCACAAGATGATATTTCAACGATCTATGACAAAGGGTACATTTGCCCTCGAACATATGTCGGTAAATCAGGCTACTTCTTCGCAGACGACAGAACGGCATGCGTTGCAACTGACGATTATGCACATCTGGCATCGCTTCGCACTGTCGATAAGGCTGCACGAGTTGCTTATCAGACTGTCTTGTCGAACATGCTTTCTGAGATTGAATGCAATGAGGATGGCACTATGGACGTGGCAATTATCAAATCGTGGCAGGCAGCAGTCGAAAGTAATATCAATAGTAACATGACGGCAAAGGGAGAGCTTAGTCAAGAGGATGGACGTGGATGTAGATGTTATATCGATCCGGGACAGAATGTCCTTGCAACTTCGGCAATCACTATGTCTCTAAAGCTTAGACCTTTTGCTTATGCTCGAGACATAACTGTAAATCTCGGCTTCCTGGTCACGGGGGCTTAATAAAAATAAAAGGATATGATTTTCAATTCAAAAGAATATGAGTGGGCAGATCTGTCTGTAGTCATTGCCGGCAGAAACGTCAGCGGAATTCGCTCTGTGAGGTATAAAGTATCTCAGGAAAAAGAACTCCTTTATGCGAAAGGCAACAAGCCACACGGACTGCAAAGAGGTAATATATCATACGAAGGTAGTGTAGGACTACTTCAAAGTGAAGTACTTGCCTTGCAGGAAGCAGCAGGAGGAAATCTCCTTGATGCGAGAATGGACATCATTGTCACATACGGCAACCCGTCAAAGGGAGAACCGAGTCGTACAGACTTATTGCGGGGAGTGGAATTCACAGAATTGTCGTCAGAACTCAAACAGGGCGACAAGCAGATGGAGATAGAACTACCTTTCCTCATGATAGATGTAGTTTCTGATTACGTTTAACATCAAATGCCGTTTGAACGGCTTTTATTAACTAAAAATAACAAAACAAATGTTTACATATACAGAAGCACAGTTGAAGCAGTGGAAACAGAAATATGGCGAAAAGCATGTTTTTGAAATCGTCATTGAAGACAAGAAATGTCTTTTGCACAAACCGACAAGGCAGGACATCTCCTATGCGACTGCCGGCAGCAACCAAGGTAAGGATTCTGCAAAATTCGTAGAACTTTTGGCTAAACAATGCTGGATAGACGGTGACAGGGAGATAATTGACGATGATGATTACTTCCTCTCGTTAGCTCCCGTTATGGAAGCTATGGTCGAAACTAAAAAGGCTGAAATAAAAAAGCTATAGAGCTGGCGGACGGTTCTCCGGATACAGACCCGATAGGATACGCTGATACGATGCTAAGGTATTATCTGGGAATCAATCCGGATGAGTTGTCTGACCAGCAATGGGCAATAACGCTCGCACAATTACGTGACATAAGACTCAGGGAGAATAAACAAAAGACAGATGGCTAACGTTTCTCAGTTCATAATAGAGATAACGTCTACAGGAGACGGTGCAGTCGCCGGCAGAATTAGTAACCTTCAAGGGAGAATGGAATCTGCCGACAAGGCTGCCCGTAACCTTTCCTCGTCTGTGGGAGGAGGACTCAAGTCTGCTTTCATGTCGCTCCCCGGCGCCCAGTTCTTCACGAATCCTATAGTGGCCATCTCATCCGGTATAGGTGTCGTAGCTAAATTGGGAATGCAGGCTGAGAGTACTGCAACATCATTCAAGGTTCTCGTAGGGGATGAGGATAAGGCGACAAAGATGCTTGACGACCTTAACAAATATGCCGATGACACTATATGGGATAGAATGGGCACGCAGAATGCAGCCAAGACAATGCTCGGTTTTGGTGTTGCAACGGAGAATGTGGTAGGTGATTTGAAAATGCTTGGCAATATGGCAATGGGAGACAAGAACAAGCTTCAACAGCTTGCTCTTGTCTTTGGTCAGGTATCATCTGCAGGAAAACTTCAAGGGCAGGACTTACTTCAACTTATCAATGCAGGATATAATCCCTTATCTGATATTTCTGAAATAACAGGTAAAAGTGTGGCAGAACTTAAGGATGAAATGTCAAAGGGTAATATCTCTTTTGAACTTGTTAGGCAGGCGATGATTCGGGCAACATCCGAGGGAGGACGATTTGCTGGTATGACAGACAAGTTGGCACAGACGTCTGCAGGAGCGTTTGAACAGATGAAAGGAAAGGCTCTGCAAACTATGCTTGAGTTATATAATGGCATTCAGCCGCTCCTTGTCCCTCTTTTCAATACCATATCATCCGCTTTGTCAGGATTGTCAGCAGTCATCCAGTGGGCAGTCAAAGGGCTTACTTGGGTATTCAAGCTTTTTGCTGACGGCAATCCTGTCGTCTATGGCATTGCTGCCGCGGTCGGGACATACACTGCAGCGGTTCTCGTCAACACGACAGTCCTGAAAGGCTGGACCATTGCCGAGCGTGTGCAGTTCGCTGCTATGCTGCTTGTCGAAAAAGGACAAAAACTCATCAACCTGGCTATGAGCATGAATCCGGTAGGACTTGTTATTGCCGGCATTGCTGCCCTTATAGCAATTATGGTCGCCTGCTGGAAGAAGTTTGAGGGGTTTAGGGCTGTCATTCTGACAGTATGGGATACCATGAAAGGTTTTGCAGGGATAATAAAGGATCTTGTCATAAGCCGCATAACATCGCTGCTGCAGGGTATCGGCAAAGTCGGAGAGGCAATGGGGCTCCTACTGACGGGAAAGTTTTCAGAAGCCTGGTCATCGGCCAAAGAAGCCGGCTTGCTGCTTGTCAATGCAGAAGGAAACAAGACGGCTCTCAATAGCTTCAGAAACTTGGGAGCAGGAGTCAAAGATAATTATGCTTCAAGACTTGAAAGCGAGAAAGAGAAAGCAAAGAACGAGATCAGCGATCCGGAAGCGGCTGCCGGAGTTGCAGGGATCAATGCCACAGGAGGGAACGGCGGGGCCGTCAGTGGTAAGAGTGTTGCCAACGACATCACCACAGGCGGAACCAGGAATAATAACATAACCATTAACATAGGAAACCTGTTTCATAAGCTCAGCAATGATCAGAACCTGACTGTAGAAGAGTTGCAGTCAAGGATTGTTGAAGCGATGAACAGAGCTCTCGAAATAGGATACAGTGCAGCAAGATGATAGAGAGATTTATACATGAGAATTTGGTGGCAAGGACACTTTCGGCAATGAAAGTGCCCCCTTATCACGATTTCAGAACTGCAGGCATCAGAGAAGTCTCCGGATACGACTTCTCTTCTTACAGTGATTCTCAGCTTATGAATATTGCTGCAACAAACGCAGCAGGCGTTCCGATGCAGTTCCCTCTTTATTTATCGAAAGAAGGAGAGGAGGAGTGGCTTCTGCCTTATGAACCTCTTGTCAAGATAAGTGGAAAAAATGTCCTTGTCCGCAAGCAGGTGGCAAAAGGAAAAGTCAGAGGTACAATCAAAGAGAGGTGGTCGCTGGACGATTATAATGTCAATATCTCCGGGATCTTCATGGGAAATGGTGTTTATCCTTACGATGAAGTATCTCGACTCCGAAATCTTTGTGAAGAGGCAAAACTTATAGTTAGATCGCCAATTCTCGAAGTGTTCTCTATCAATAGAATTGTTATAGAAAGTTATGACATCCCCTTTACTGCAGGCATTGAGAATCAGGCTTACGAAATCAACGCATACTCTGATGACATATATAAGTTATTGCTGAAAAAGGATGATTTAAAATAGTTGTAGAGATGTTTACGATGATTTATGACATAAAAGTCGGAGGTTACTCGGTAGGTATGCTTGAGAGCGTTAAGATACATCGCTCTGTAGAACTTCTCGCAGATACGGCTGTGATAACGCTTCCTGGTGCGGAATATAACGTTACTCTCGATGTTGAAGATAAAATACACAGAGGAGACACAGTCACAATCGCACTGGGTTATGAAGAAATAGGTCTTGTCGAAGAATTTAAAGGCTATGTCCAGAGAATCGGGACAGACGGAGGCAATATCACTCTTGAGTGCGAAGATGAACTGTTTAAGTTCAGAAAGCCTGTTCCTGAAGGGCAATATAAGAGCATTCCGCTTATGTCTTTATTAAAGAAAGTCGTAGATGGAATAGGAGGTAAATATAAGATCTCATGTTCGTACAGCTGGACTTATGACAAATTTGTCATACACAATGCGACCGGATTCGATATTCTGAGAAAGGTACAGGAAGAAAGCGGTGCAGATATCTACTTAACAGGAGATACTTTGCACGTGCATACTGCGGGAGAACACATAGGAGATGAAATCTTCTATGATTTTGCGCAGAATGTACAAGAGGCAGATCTGACTTACAGAAAGGCTGAAGACAGGAAGGTGAGAGTTGTAGTTAAGGCGCTGCTCCCGGACGGAAAAGTGAGGGTAAAGGAATATGGTGCTACAGGTGGAGAGAAGGTTGAAGTGAAAGCAGCTTCGAGCGATGAGGCGTCGATGAAGTCAAGAGGAGAAAGCGAGGTGAAACGGCTGAGCTTTGACGGCTATGACGGAAAAATCACAACCTGGCTTGTTCCTCATATCCAACCAGGAGACAGCGCAAATCTACATGATGAGGATTACCCTCGCAAAGATGGTAGATATTTCGTCCGTAGCGTCGAGACTTCATTTAGTGCTGAAGGCGGAAAAAGAGAAGTTGAATTAGGATTTAGATTAAACTAAAAATGGATAACTACAGAAGACTGAGAGATAACCTCAAGGCAATAGCCGGGAGCGAACAAATAACAATCTATCAAGGTATCGTTACTGCTGTGAAAGGTGATACTTGTTCTTGTAAGATTGACAATGTAGAGATAGAAGACATTCGTCTCAGAGCTTCATTAGCTGAGACGGAAAAACGCATACTGATAACGCCTAAAGTCGGCAGTGCGGTCATAGTAGGTAGTTTATCCGGTGATTTGAGCTCTCTTGTAGTTCTGCAAGTTGATGAGATTGAGAGTATCGAAATAAACGGAGGAAAACTGGGCGGACTTATAAACATAGAAACGCTGACGGAAAAGATAAAATCACTTGTAGATGCTTTCAATTCCCATACTCACAGCCTGCCCACAGGAACGGTGAACGTGCAGGGCTCATCAGGACCGGCTGCCAATGCGGCACCGATAAGCGTGCCTGCAGTGGCCAAAAAGGCTGACCGATTTGACAGCCGAGATTATGAGGACGATAAAATAAGACACTGATATGAACGGGATAAGAACACAGGACTTCGACATCAAGATTGACATTAAAAAAGGGCTGGACGGCAAGATAACTTCAGGACTGGAGGTCGGTGACATCCTGAGACAGAACCAGGCTCTTATTCTGGTGATGCACAAGGGCGAGCTTAAGGAGAATCCTTCCGTTGGCGTAGGCATATCAGACATAATAAATGACCATCAGCTGGATAAGTGGAGAGCGGAGATAAGGGAGCAGCTGGAAATGGACGGTCAGAAAGTAAATAGTGTAAAATTTGATAATTACGGATTAACAATAGAGGCTGAATATTAATATGGAACAGGCAATTCAATCAATCAAGTCACTTGTTGTGACAATGGTAAGCATACTGCTGGCCTACCTTGCTCCGATATCGGACATGGTGTTCGTGATATTCTTCATATTCCTGATAAACTGCATTGCAGGTCTTATTGCCGGGATTGGGGTCGACAGAGAGCGATTCAATCTGAAAAAGTTCTTCAGATGTATCTTCGAGACGTTTGTCTTCTACGTCCTTGTCGTTTGTGTATATGTCATCGGTGAGCATTTGGGGAATCAGGAAGGGGCGATACAATGTATCACAGGGATAGTCTATGCGATATGCTACTTCTATGGTGTCAATGTGCTGCGAAACCTTTATAAGTTGTTTCCGGCATCAATACCTCTGAAGTTCTTCTACTACGTCCTGTCGTTCGAGATCATAAAGAAGATACCATACATGCAGCAGTTCCAGGCAAAAGAAAAAGAAGTAGATATTAAGATTAGGGATGAAGAATAATATGGCTGAATTTGGGAAATATGCCCCTTTGCTAAAGAGGCTTGAAGGCGGATTTGTCAATGATCCGCAGGACGCAGGCGGTGCGACGAATGCCGGTGTTACTCTGAATACTTTCAGGGCATACTACGGTCAGGACAGAACCATAGAAGACCTCAAAAATATAAGCAATACGCAGTGGTCCTGCATCATGAAGGCAGGCTATTGGGACAAGGTTCATGGAGACGGAATCGTCAGCCAGGGCGTGGCCGAAATGATTGCTGACTGGGCTGTCAACAGCGGTGCCAGAACTGCTGTCAGAGGTGTTCAAAGAATACTGAAAGTTGAATGTGACGGAAAAATCGGTCCTATAACCATATCCGCTATAAATAATGCGGACTCCAAGTCGCTGTTCTCTTTGATAAAAGAAGAAAGATGCAGGTTTTACAATGCAGTTGTAGAGAGGAATCCTGCGCAGAAAAAATTCCTCAAAGGCTGGCTGAACAGATTAAATGAAATTGAATTCAAATGAAAAATACGTTTCACATAATTTATGTTTTTGTTTTGTTGATGCTTTTTGTCGCTTGCGGCGTACAGAAATCTTCTGTTATGTCGCAAGTGACTGAGAGCATATCTACTCAAAGCAAAGAGGATTCTGTTGCTATGAAAGTACTCAAAGACAGTTCTTCGATAGTTGACCGCTTTGAAAAAGAAGAAGAAGTATCCGCACGTGAGATAGAAATTGTGCAGGAGGATTTTTCAAAACCTGACAGCACAGGGAAGCAGTATCTCAAGAGTCGCACCACGACTAAAATTGCAGCTCCCAAGTCGAAGAGTTCTGAACGTTCAGAATCTGTCACAGAACAAAGAAAAGAGGTGAAAGACAGTACCGCTAAGCATAATGAGTTTGTCGACCAATACCGTCAGCAAAAAGTCAAAACAAAAGAGAGAACCGGAGTGCCGGAATGGATCAGGATTTTAGCTGCAACAGGCGCTTTCTCCATCCTTTTTATCCTTTATGGCAAAAGGAAATGGTTATGGAGCATTTTCGTGATGTTGCGAAAATGGTTTAAACACTAAAACAAGAAAGAGAATGAACGTTATAGTCAAAACACGTCAGACACTTGCTGACATCGCTATACAGGAGTATGGAGACCTTCGTGCCGTATCAACTCTAGCTTCAGAAAATGGGCTGTCTGTTACGGAGGACCTCAAGCCAGGTGCTGTCTTGAGATGTCCTGAAATCGTCTACGATAGATACATGCAGCGCCATGTGTCTGCTAATAATATTTCTCCTGCCACTGCGGTCGGCAGCGGCGACGGAATAGTTTTGAGGATTTTTACAAATGAGTTTAACAATGTCTTTGCATAAATTATGAGAACAATTGATGAAATAAAAAGACAGATGACTGCTGCATACATGGCAGACAAAACAGTCAGAGAGCGATACGGCTTGACCGGGAGCGCCACCTTCGAGGAGACATTCAGCAAGGTCAGCATCGAAAGCATTCTCTTCTATGTTGTCGCAAGTGCAATGTACGTTGTTGAAGCTTTGTTTGAGCGTCACAAGAAAGAGGTAGAAGAAAAAATTTCGACTGCGGTTCTTGCCTCATTGCCTTGGTACCACAAGATATCAAAAGAATTTCAATACGGCGACGATCTAAAGTGGAATGCTAATACCTCCCAGTATGAGTACGTTACTATAGACGAAAGCAAACAAAGGGTAAAATTTGTCGCATGTAAAGATATGGGAGGAGGTGTGCGGGTACTTGCTTCTGCTGCAGATTCTGCCGGCAATCCTGAGAAGCTTTCGGATGATGTTTTAATGTCGTTCAAACACTATTTGAACAGACGTAAACCTGCCGGAGTCATCCTCGATGTTTATTCTTACGAATCTGACAAAATCACACTCAAGATGAGCGTTCAATATAATCCGCTTGTCCTGAACAATGACGGTTCTTTGATAACCAACTCTGCAATTTACCCGGTTGAAGAGGCTGCTAAAAAGTATCTTGCCGGGATAGTGTATGGAGGAACGTTCAACAAGACAGCTCTCGTCGATAGGATACAGGCCGCAGAAGGTGTGGTCGATGTTGTTCTCGAAGAGGTCAGGGTATCTCCGGCCGACGAGGTTCAGACAGTTGTAAAAGGCAATAATTACACTTCAAAGGGCGGGTCCTTCGAAGTCGTGGATATAAAAGGAGGTATCAACTATGTTCTATCGGTTTGATCTGAATAAATGGGTTCTGATGATTCTCCCACCTGTTCTGCGAAAAGGACTTTTGTACTCTCTTCTCAAAGCATTAGTAGCACCATTGCTGGTTATTTATGAGAGCTTTGAAGAGCTGCGAAAAAAGACAGATGATACATTATCTTTTAATGCCCATACAATGTATTTGGAGCGAGCTTTATGCAGGCTTTTACACCTGCGTGACGGATCTGTGTATATAAAAGACATTATTGACGATGATGGGCTGTATTTGTCATTCAGGCAGGAGATCAATAACAAGAATTATATCGGAAATTCGTCAGCTGACGAGAATCTTTATATATCATCGCACCGGCCTGTCCCCCTAGTAGGATGCTTCATCATATATATTCCTATAGCTAGTGCCTCAGATTCCAATATCGCTATAGTGAAAAGGTGGACGAATTATTACAAATATGCAGGTACTGAATTTATTGTAAAAACATACTGATTATGGATAGATTTTTAACACATGAGGGGTTGCAACCCTTTTATTTAGGTGATATTGACTTCATGAGTGGAGTCTTCAGAGACACGATTGCCAAAATCGTGTCCGGACTCGGACTGGGAAAAAGTTCGTTTATCCTATCCGGGTTCAATGTAAACAGTTCTTATGACGGCGGAAAGGTGAAATATGCCTGGGATGACGGGGCTGTAGTCATCGACGGAGAGATATACAGCGTGAGTGCAGGCAGCCTGGCGTATGATCCAAATTCCGGCCCGATGCAATCTCCAATAGGTCTCAAAATTGAAATAGGCTATGACCCATCAGGCAGGCGCCCGCTAAAATCAGGTGAGATGGTAGAGTGTTGGCAGAAAAGAACGGCTGTTGTTAAAACTTCAAATTTTGATGTATCGCTGCGCTCAATGCGGAGATTTGAGGAGTTGCTGACCGAAAGGGTGACAAAAGATTTACCTCCTTTCAAGGAGGTCGATTTGGTGGAAGACAGGGAGCCGGTTTTTTGTGTCTCAGGAGCATCCGCCGGTGTCGGATCTGTTGAAGTCAAATCAATTTCCGATGCATTATATCTTTTGTTCAGTGTGAAATTGTTTGCAGAAAGGGACGATAAAGTGTCTAAGTTTATAGATGCTGACTTCGAATTTAGAAATATTGAAGAAGCTGCCGGCCTGTTCAATGTTTTTGAAAAAGGTACAAATGTATTCATGTTGCCGGTAGTGAAGAAAAAATCAGAGGTTAAGACCTATGATAATATACTGTGTGCTGTTGACATAACTCGCTCGGAGACACAAGGAAAAGTGCATATATGTATAGCACCTACAGAACCTATTGAATGCTCTAAAATTCAGGGAAAATGTTTTATAAGACTTTAAAATATGACCGTAGAGGAAATAAGACAGAGGGCGGAATCACTTAAGCGGGAAACTGCGAATGAGTCTATTACCCCAGAACGTCTCGGCAGTATTCTCACTGATACCCTTGAACTGTTCAATGAGAGCTTTGTGAACGACGAAGACATAGAAAATTTATTAAACAATTTAAACTAAATATTAAAATGGCAGAAAAAAGAATCACATGGGACTTATTGTCCTCGTTAATTACCCAGCTGTGGGCAAAGATTAAGGCAAACTTCACTAATAAGATTGAAATTATTAAGGTGAATGGTGCAATTCAGACTATCGGTACAAGTAAGGACGTAAACATTACAATCCCCGCTGCTCCTACTAAACTTTCGCAGCTTACTAACGACCCGGGCTTTATTACTAAAGCAGTAACCGACCTCACTAACTATTACACTAAGTCTACTACTTACACAAAGACTGAGGTTGATGCTAGGATTAGTGCTATCCCTAAATTTGCGATAGTGGTTGTAACTGCTCTCCCTACTGCAGGTATTTCTAAGACAACTATTTACCTTAAGAAAGCTTCTGGTACAGCGCAGACGGACAACGTTTATGAAGAATTTATTTATATAAATGATGGTACTGCAGATAAGTGGGAAAAACTTGGTGAGTTGAAAGTAGACTTGACAGGGTATTTAACACTTGCAGCCGCCGATAAAAAATACCTCACTCTTGAAGGAGCCAAGGCAATATATGCAGCAATAAATGGAAATGAGACACAACCATTCAACTGCAGCTTCTTAGGTCTAGGTAGTAAAAAATCACTATCAGTTAGTAGTAGTGGCTTCGTGTTTAAAGCCGGCACAAATACAATAACGCTCCCACTGACTACAACGAATAAAGTAGTTGCTTATAAATCAGATATTCCCGTGCTAGACCCATTTGCGACATCAGATGATGTAACTACTTTAATAAATTCATTAACATAGAAGTCCTATGGCTGATAAAAGAGTAAGTTGGTCAATACTATCCTCATTGACAAGTCAACTCTGGAGTAAATGTAAAAGTTACTCCAGAGTAATTGAGGTTGACTGTACAGGTTTTCTTATACCATACTCCGGACAGGTTCCTGATGCAGCAATTGTGCAGCTATTTGGTATGTCAATTACAAACCTTGTTAGTAAGATAAAATCCGGTGAAGCATTGAGTGCCAATATGAGAAATGTAACCAGAAGTTCACAAGGATATGACTATCTTAACATACCTGTAAAAATGGAATTGTCGGGCCCAAATCGCGATTACTATAAGATTATGATTGTTTATCAGGGATATGTTAACCTCCAGATAAGTTTTAATGCAGGCGCCCAATATATGAATTTATCCTTTACTAGATAATTTAATACTTGCTGCAATTGTCTTTTGGGGGATTTCCTCCGAACTCAGTTAATTTAGGTATAGAGGTCAGAAAACAGAATGAAATGAAAAGAGCATTTATGTATTTGTGGCAGCTGCCTCAGAATATTTTGGGCTTAATCCTGCTGCTGTATTTTAGGCGTTTTGGCCAGTCGCGCAACTGGATGGAGGGAGATGTTAGTGTGTTTGTATGCGATGCCATGAGAGGTGGTATCTCTCTTGGACGTTATATTTTCCTCGATAGCTTTTTTGCGGAATTGGACGAGGAGACCATTTCTCACGAACTTGGCCATTGCAAACAGTCAAAGATGTTAGGCTGGCTGTACCTCCCTGTTGTGGGTCTTCCATCGATTATCCACGCCGCCTTTTATAAGTATGATCCGGTCAACCCAAATGGCTACTACGACTTCTGGACCGAAGCCTGGGCTGATAAGTTAGGAGGAGTAAAGAGGGAATAACTAGAGAAAAGGGCATAAAAAAGCCCCCGAAATTGTTCTATATCCTCTCACAAATATATAACAACACAGCACCATGCCGCATTCCGGAGGCTAAGCCTTCAGCGGTTAGGTGCTGTAGTTATTTGTGAGAGAGAGACAAATTTACAATAAATTATGAGAACAATAGACATTTTGCTCATTAATCGTGAGCTGATAGAAAGACTGCACAATTTCGGCATTAATGCCGATGATTGCCAACACATAAAATTATTCCAAGAGTTTGAGCAACTGAAAAATAACGGAGAGAAGGTTACTTACATAGTTGCACTCTTGTCTGAGAAATATAGCATTTCAGAAAGAAAGATATACAAGATAATCAGGAAATTAAGCACTGAATGCCACCCTAATGCAGCTTAAATTGCTTCTATCACTTTGCCTTGTCATTGTTTAATGACAACTTTGTGCCATTAAACAAAATGACATGCAAAAGATATATACAAGTGCCCCGCTCCCGTTTATGGGCCAAAAACGCCGGTTTGCCGGCGAATTCAAGAAGGTATTGGAACAATACTCGGATGACATTACAATAGTTGACCTATTCGGCGGTTCTGGGCTATTATCCCATATCGCAAAGCGGACAAAACCACATGCCAGGGTAATATATAACGACTATGATAATTATACAGAGCGATTGGTCAATATACCACGGACAAATGCCATTATCGCCAGAATAAGAGAGATAACTGCCACTGTCCCTAAGCATAAGGCAATACCTGAACCACTTAAGAACAAGATCCTGGCATTGATTAAGTCTGAACAGGAAGCAAGGGGCTATGTTGACTATTTGACAATATCGTCATCACTGCTTTTCTCCTCCAAGTATGCTACCTGCTATGAGGATTTGAAGCGTGAAACTTTCTACTCTAAGGCCCGTAAAAGCGACTATGATGCTTCCGGGTATCTTGACGGCATTGAGGTCGTACATCAGGATTATAAGGCATTATTCGATGATTATAAAGATATTCCTGCAGTGCTCTTCCTTGTCGATCCGCCGTATCTGTCTACTGATGTTGGATCATATAGAATGTCCTGGAAACTCTCCGACTACCTTGATGTACTTACAGTGTTGGCGGGGCATAGATTTGTATATTTTACATCTGACAAGTCAGGTATAGTGGAGTTGTGTGAATGGATGGGGAAACATCCTGACCTTGGCAACCCTTTTACCGAGACAAAGCGTATTGATATAGGAGCATGCCTGAATTACAACTCTACATATACAGATACCATGATATACAAGACAGCTGCATGATGACAAATAAGTATTATAAATTGCTTGAATTAATTCTTCAAGAAGGTAAGAAGCAAAGTAATAAAAAGGGCAAAATAACATATCTGCTCAATGTCACATTGACGCTCACCCCTGCAGATCTGCTGGATATTTTCGAGGGCAAGGATATTGCCAGAAAGAAGCTGAAAAAGGAACTTGAACTCTTTACATCTGGTGAACGGTTAACAGAAAGGTATCGGGAAGCCGGTATCAATTGGTGGGACTATTGTGGACTGATATTGGTGAACTCGTATCCAACTTATTTCGAGAAGCTCCCGGGATTGATTGCAAAAATCAATAAAGAACAGCGAACCAGTAAGAATTACGTCCTATTCCTTGGTTCAACTGATGCTGAGAGCAACCAAGCCCCCTGCCTCAGCCTTATTCAGTTCCAGATAGAACAGGGGGAACTAGTATTATCAGCATATCAGAGGAGTTCTGATGCAAGCCTGGGACTTCCGGCAGACATATATCATCTCTATCTTATATCAAGACAGATTGATCTGCCGTTAAAGTCTATCACTTTGTTCTTAGGGAATGTCCACATATACGATAATAACATCGAAGGAACAAGAAAACTGCTTGCCGGAGAAGAAGTGAAATTCGAGTTGAACGTATAGTTCGACCACTCTATATTACGAAACAGCATTCAAATGCCATTTGAAAGGTTTTTGAATGCTGTTAAATTATATGTGCGTGTAAATAATTACCTACATTTCGTTTTTAGGTCTCAAATCGCATTTCGTTTTGAATTCGAGCACTTTTGGTTTTGCTGATTATATATTGCCATTAACGGGCATAAGCTGAAGCATTGATGTTCTGATAACGGAAGTAAACTCAGAAAAGCAAGGTTTATGGAATTTCTCTGCAAGAAAATCAAGGACATCAGCAAATTCGAATATGAAAACGTCAATATGGTTATTCTCTACCGAAACATTGCCCCAACCTCTGGATTTGAAGCCGACATCACCGAGCATCTGCCCGCGGGCAAAAGGAACATCCCACAAATAATACCAGGACAGAGCAAAATATGCAGATTTGAGACATAATTGAGCGTAATGTTCCTTGGCTTTGGCCTTTTTTTCCACAAGATACATATAATACATCGCGGTAGATGCATAGAGAGAGGCTTCCTTGTCTTCACAATTGGCATCAAGTGTGGATGAAAAATAATCTGCCGGAGCGATGATGCTCGACTCTATGTATGACGATGCTTTACGCGCAGTTTCGAGAAACTTCTTGTCGCCGAAATATGAAAATGCCATTGAAAATGGCAGAACGGCAGAAGATGTACTGCCTCCAGAAGCATCCGAAACGACAAGACTGTCATTGAACTTTCGTGGAAAACTGCCGTCAGCGTTCTGAAGGAGCGACAGACGGTCAAGAACAAGCCTTATTCTCCGTTCATACTCCGGATGGCTTCGCCCGCACGATTTCTCATATTTCAGATAATTGAGAATAGCATAGACAGCCTCCGATTGTCTCCTTATACTATATATGAGAGTTTCTGCTCCTGAAACAAAATCAACTCTTTCTCTGAACAATCCACCAGGAGTGAATCCGTCCGAAAGATAACTGTCGAAAACTGCTTCTGCATTTTCAATCATTTCATTTTCGGAAGTCTCCCATCCATACTCCAATGCATTGAACGCGTTTAGAAGCACTCGGCCTACAAAGCCAAGTTCAGCGATTCCATTGCTTTTACAGTCTACAGTCCTGAGCTCAACCCCAGAATAGTACTTAAGAGGATATTTATCCACAAATGACTGTTCAAAATAGCGGCTGAGGACTTTCTTTGCACTTTCCTGAGTATATTCCACATCCACCGGCAAAGGCTTGAGTCTATCATAAGAAGTGTCCCATACTGCGGCAACAAAATCTGACCAAGACATAGACCGGCCTTTTCTGATTTCCCACACAATTGTTCTTGTCTCCCCCGCCTCCAACTTTTCATATGCAGTAACAGACGGTGCGAGACTAAGTTTTCTAAGATAAGTACGCGGTGCCTCCCTATATGGAAATCCGAAAACAATCTTCGCATTTGAATCTGAATTGGAAAAACCGGTGAACCCGACAGAAGAATCCCCGTCCAGTATCACATCACCATTTTTATGTGCAGCAAGCGCATCTGTTTGAAACTCATCGATTCGCATCACAGTACACCACTCCCCAGTCTTTTCATTGTACACTCCAGTCAAAGGAGTGCTCAAACGATCTTCTCGAACAAGCCAAGTGTCTGAGCTACGGAATGAAGGAGCAGACTCAGGCGAGCGGAGATTTTTCCTGTACCAGAAACCAGGCATATAGAATAGACATTCATCGGACTGAAAATTTGTCGACAAATGCTGTGACATATTATAATATATAGTCTCAACCGCACTTACCGTCATTTTCAAGACAATCTTGTCCCCTTTATCTTCGACATCTCTTACAACAGAAAGAGGAGAATGTTCCATACCGATATCAAATCTGTCCCCATTCGCAGCAAGAACATACTCAACAGAAGAATTGCCAGGTCGCTTGAGAAGGACGCGCATTTCCATATCATCTGTAAATGCACAAACTTCCGAGACAGAAAGTGTTGTCGCGACAATGATAATGGATAAAATAATTTTTTTAATTTGTGTCATCAATTCAATGGTTTATCACACTGCAAAGGAAATCATTACTTCACAAAAAATAATCTCAAATACGATAATAATCGTCTCAAACCAACAATCGCATTGAACACCGATGGATTTTATATAATATATTTGTAACGGATAACTCATAATTAAAAATGAAACAAACGCCACTCATACTCGCTTTCCTGTTATTCTGCATTCTTCCGGCTGTCAAAGCGCAGGATATATGCTTCGAACATATTGACAACAACAACGGGTTGTCACAAAATACAGTACAGGCAATAATCCAAGACAGGGACGGATTTCTATGGTTCGGCACAAAAAATGGGCTGAACAGATTTGACGGGGAGCATTTCAAGACATTCAAACACATACCTGGTTCTGAAGAAGGATTGGGCAACAGTCAAGTCAGATGCCTGGAAGAAGACAGTGACGGAAACATATGGATAGGTACAAATTCCGGGCTATATATATACAAAACCACAGAAGGCATATTCGAAAGTAAGACAGTACTCGACACCGATGGAAACGAAATACCATGTATAATCCTGATAATCAAGCGAGGACCGGACGGGAGCATGTGGGTAGCCATAGAACGGCTCGGAATCTATCGTATGCGTAAAGGAGAAACTGAACTCAAACAAGTTTTCAAGAATACGAGCCCCATAAGGTCTCTCGAAATTGATCAGTCAAGCGGGACAATATGGTTTTCCTGGTCCGGGAATGGGCTTTTTTATACCGAAGACGGTTTCAAGACATACTTACCATATTGTCTTGAGGACGGAAGCAGAATTTTCCCGGCTGACATCATATCTTCCATACTCATCAGCGGATTCAACAAGATATACCTCGGCCTCGAGGGTAATGGGGCGTTGGAACTCAATAAGGCGACAAGAAAAATCAAGAGACTGGATTTAGGAGAAAGATCCGTCTTTGTCAGAAATATGATGCAATACTCTCCCGAAGAATTGTGGATAGGTACTGAAGCAGGTATATACATTTGGGACATCAATTCGGAAACGTCCCGGCATCTGGAGTATTCACCATATGACAAATGGTCACTCTCTGACAATGCCATACACGCACTCCACAAAGACAGAGACGGAGGTATATGGGTAGGGACATTCTTTGGAGGAATCAACTACCTGCCACACCGGACACCCTTTTTCAGCAAATATTATGACAACGGAAGCGAAGATTGTTTCAAGGGCAGAAGGGTCAGAAGGTTATGTCCGGACAAGGAAAACAACATCTGGGTAGCCACCGAAGATGCAGGACTTTTTCTTTTCAATCCGAAAGACGGCAAATTCCGGCATTTACCGGAGAGCCGGGAATTCTCCAACATTCAGGCATTATTGCTGGATGGCGATGACCTGTGGATAGGGACATTCTCCAAAGGCATCAAGAGGCTCAACACCAAAACATCTAAAATTCACAGTTACACGTTCGTAAAAGAACCTGGACCCAGACTGTTCAGCAACAACATATTTGCTCTTGCCAAAAGCAGCAGCGGAAGGATCTGGGTCGGAACAATGCACGGTCTCCAGTTCTATGACCGTGAGACCGACGGTTTTGGTTATGTCCCCGAAATCAACGGCGGAAAGATGGTGAATGACATACTGGAAGACTCCAAAGGCAATCTGTGGGTCGGAACCCTGTCCAACGGACTCTATCTGCTCCGTAACAACAGCAAACAATGGAAACAGTTCCTCAGCGGACACACATCATCAGGTTCAATCCCCGGGAACTCTGTCAACAACATATATGAGGACTCGAAAGGCAATGTGTGGGTAAGCGTTTACGGCAACGGAATATGCAGATGGAATCCTGAAAGCGAAGATTTTACTACTCTTAACTCTCTGAACGGACTTCCTTGCGACGTGATATACCAGATTGCTGAAGATGATTCCGGCTATTTATGGCTATCAAGCAACAACGGGCTTATACTCATTAATCCGAATGACTACAACGTAGAAAAAGTATTCACGATTGACGACGGACTGCTGAGCAACCAGTTCAACGGCAACTCATTCTGCAAAGACAGTGATGGAAAAATGTACTTCGGAAGCATTGAGGGACTTGTTTCCTTAAAACCGATGGAACTTCGTTTGAAGATGTCAAATCAAAGGACTCCGAAAATAGCCATCACGGATTTTTTCATATCGGGAGCAAATGCCACCAGTTCTCATACCGGAAAGAAAATTTCTGACACTGAATCCATTGTTCTGGAACACGACCAGAACACATTCTCAATACAGATTTCATCCTTGACATTTTCAGAGAACATACGTATTGCTTTCCAAATGAAAGGATATGACAACTCCTGGAGAGAATATGATGGAGGAATGATTACATATACGATACCGCCCGGTGAATATGTTTTTTGCGCCAAGTTGAAAGACCACCCCGACATTGTCAAGAATGTACGCATCACAATACGGCCTCCTTGGTGGAACTCCATCCCCGCGAAGACAATATACATTATGTTGGCGTTAGTTCTGCTTGTCGCATCTGTATATCTGATATACCGGCAACAATTAGCCAAAAGGGACAAATACATAAAATCCTTTGAACTTGCAAAGGAAAAGGAAGTATATGACACTAAAATTGCATTCTTCACAAATATCACTCACGAAATACGCACTCCGCTGACTCTGATAAAAGGTCCTCTTGAGAATGTTCTTTCTAAAGAGAGTACGGATCCTGCTATCCTAAGAGACCTTACAACAATGAAAAAGAATACAGACAGGCTGTTGTCTCTAGTGAACCAACTGCTTGATTTTCAAAAAATTGAGAAGGAAAACCTGCATCTCGAACTCTCTTGTGAGAACATTCCTGAACTTTTGGAAGAGATTGTGGGACGTTTCTCTGACGCCATAGCCTACCAGAACAAAAAATGTCAACTCAAAATTGTCGAAAGAGATATTTTTGCGATGGTAAACAAGGAGTCCCTGACAAAAATCATCAGTAACCTACTGACAAATGCAATGAAATATTCTTGTTCAAGAATAGACATACTCCTGCATAAGGAAGGAAACGAGTTTCTGTTGAACATCAGCAACGATGGACCGATAGTTCCATTGGACAAGAGGATAGAGATTTTTTCCCAGTTCTACCGGTACACAAACACCAATGGACAGTCAGGAACCGGCATCGGGCTTTATCTGTCAAAATCGCTTGCTGAACTTCAACATGGAAAACTTGAAATGACAGATAATCCTGACGCGAATGAGTTTGTGCTCCGAATCCCTCTGTACGATGGTGACATGCCTAAAGAAAACTGTAATGCCGAAACCGCTGAGCCAGACTTGTCTGGAGATAGGCCAGCCTCACCTATAAGCATTGTCTCAGAAGACAAGTTGATTCTCATCGTAGAAGACAACCCGGAACTGTGCTGCTTCATAAAGGAATCCCTAAGTGACAAATGGCAGACTGTGGCGGCAGGTAATGGTAAAGAAGCTCTTGAGGTCCTTGAAAATGAAAATGTCAATATTATTGTGAGCGACATAATGATGCCGCAAATGGACGGAATCGAATTGTGCAGAATTGTCCGTAACGACATTCGCTTCACACACATACCTTTAGTCCTTCTCACGGCCAAGACTACTCTCGAATCAAAGATAGAGGGAATGAATGTAGGCGCTGACGCATATATTGAGAAACCGTTCTCTTTGCAATACCTCGTTTCTGTCATAGCTAACCTGCTGAAAACCAGACAGCAGATACTGGAGGCATTTCTGAAAAATCCTCTCTCAACAATCAGTTCGTCTGATATTTCATCAGGAGACAGCAGATTTCTGAAACGCCTACAGGAGATAGTGAATGAAAACCTCAGCAATTCTAAGTTCCGTATGGATGATATTGCGGAAATGATGAATATGAGCCGTGCTAACTTTTATCGGAAGATAAAGGGTGTTCTCGACATCAGTCCTAATGATTATCTCAAGATGGAGAGACTCAGACAGGCGGCGAAATTGCTCGTCGAGAAAGACTTGTCCATAAGTGAGATTTGCTACATGGTAGGCTTCAGGTCACCATCATATTTCACAAAATGCTTCCATATCCAATTCGGAATGCATCCCAAAGATTTCGTCAGCAGCCTTCAAAAGAATAACGAATAACATAATAACAACAAACACGATGAAAAAGACAATAATCTCCTTCTTGGTTTTTATAGGAATGTTCTCCTATTCATTTGCTGGGGAAAGGGACTATCTCTTCTCTCTGACATCTGTCGAGGGGCACAATGGAAACACCGGATGGGTAATGAAGAAAGCGGATGAGGTCCGCCTCCCTGCAGAAAAGATTTCACAACCCGGGTTGGACGTCAAAGGATGGATGCCTGCGATTGTTCCCGGAACCGTACTCAATTCTCTGGTACACAACGGCATATATCCAGAGCCTTATTATGGATTGAACAACAAGATATCTAGCGGAATCATACCGGACATAAGCACTGCCGGAAGAGATTTTTACACCTATTGGTTCAGGGCGGAGTTTAGTGGCGTCTCAAAAGGAAAGAATGAAAAAATCTGGATGCAGATTGACGGTATAAACTATAGGGCAGAATTCTGGTTGAACGGAAAGATGGTAAGTTTCATCTCAGGGATGTTCAAGCAAGAAATCATCGATGTTACGGACTATATAAGAACTGATGGTAACACTTTAGCCGTAAAAGTATATCCTGTCGATGAACCTGGAGGACCGAGAAAGGGAAATGAGAAGTCGTTCGGAGCCGTCGGAGAATTCCGCAATGGCGGTAACGGTGAAATCGGGAAGAACGTAACAATGTTGATGACAGTTGGTTGGGACTTCAGTTTTCTCGACGGCATCAGAGACAGAAACACTGGAATATGGAAAGACATTTATTTCTTCAGAACAGGTAGCGTATGTCTGAAGCACCCGTTCGTAAAGAGCAAACTCAACACTCCGAACTACGACAAGGCTGAGGAAAGCATCAGCGTGGAAGTATTCAATCCAAGCTTCAGGACTCAGAAAGTCCGTATCATAGGTAGCATACCAGAGGCGGGTATTGATTTTGAGAAAACCATATCTGTCCCACGAGGAATGAGCAAAACTGCAGAATTTACTCCCGATGACTTTCCGTGTCTGAGAATTGACAATCCGAAACTCTGGTGGCCCAAGAATAAAGGGAAGGCGGAACTTTACACTCTATCTCTTAAAGCAGTGCAGGAGAATACTGTTTTGGACAGCATAGGCACCCGTTTCGGCATACGGGAAATCACGTCTGATACAAATACTCCAGACAAATCCAGGACATTCAGGGTGAACGGAAAACCAATTTTCATACGCGGAACCAACTGGATTCCTGAGAACATGCTGCGGATATCGGACAAGCGTACTGAAGCAGAATTGAGATACAGTTCACAAGCCGGGATAAATCTGATTCGACTCTGGGGAGGCGGAATTACCGAATCCGATCGTTTCTATGAACTGTGCGATGAATTGGGAATAATGGTCTGGACAGAATTCTGGATGACAGGAGACACAAAACATCCCGTTGACAGAGGGCTCTATCTCCAAAATGTCGAATCGACTGTAAAAAGAATTAGGAACCATCCATCCTTAGCATACTATGTCTGTTCGAACGAATCGACAGAAATGTCGGGAATAAGAGAACTGCTCGCCTCAATCGACGGTACAAGAGGCTACCAGATGCAGTCTGAATGTGACGGTGTTCACGATGGAAGTCCATATAAGACAGTAAATCCGATGAGGCATTATGAGAACACTGCATCAGACCGCGGAAGCAGAGTGGACGGCTTCAATCCGGAATATGGTGCACCTTGTCTTCCTACCGTAGAATGTCTGCGGGAAATGATGCCGGAAAAAGATCTATGGC
>OHEZ01000619.1_pt1 | contig 20664 bp, 22 predicted proteins | sample 1567391 | NCBI WGS metagenome assembly OHEZ01 (sample SAMEA3879518, study PRJEB24766) | human gut metagenome | biome: human-associated habitat; feature: feces | place: USA | collected 1985/1987
GGCGCGATTCGCTGCTGAATTTCGTAGATTGAATAAATCATAAGCACTCCTCCTTTGATTTCATTATACCCAACAAATGCCGGAATGTCCACGTTTTTGTTCTGACAGCTCTGATATATCATTTCATTGCAGTCGTATCCACCCAAGTGACTTCACAGCCGTCCAGCAGGAAGACCTGCACGCAGTACCAGCAGTCAAGACCGTTTTGGTTAACGCCGCGCGCCAGTCCGACACCGATCTCGCCGTAGCGGGAGCTTGTCATGTTGTCCGCGTGAGCCTTGGAATTGGACCACAGATTGACCACCGCCTCGGAGAGCGTTTTTTGCTGTTGATTGAGGTACAGCTCCGATATACTGTGAATATTTTCTCCAGTGTATTTGCTGTCGGTGACGGTATTGCTCTTGCGCCCATCCGGACGGGTGTGAGAGTAGATGCCGCTCGCAGCCATCTCATCGGCGCGGACCTGCGCCGCCTGCATGAGCCTGTCGTTGACGCACAGCGCGGCAACGCCTTTTTCACGCCGCAGCGCATTGGTGCGCTCCACGATATTCTGCTTCATGGCATCCACATCATCGGCAGGCGTCGTAACCTCCGGCTGTGAAGCAGGTCCGCTGGTCTCCGCTTTCACCGGCGCGATGCCGGTGTAGGGCTTGCCGCTCTCTACCTGCACACATTTGGCATCGCCGTCCCAGTAAACCTCGAATCCTACCGTCTTGCCGACGTCGCGCAGCAGGATATAGTTATTGCCGTTGATGACATAGGCTTCCATCTGTACTTCCCGTCCATCGACATAGATGCGATGGGTGCTGCGCTCGGCCATGATCCCAGCAGCATACGCCGTGGTGGTGACGCCAGTCAACAGCAGGCAGGTAAGAAAACCGGCTGCAAAACTTCCTCGCTTCATGGTGTGTACCTCCATATCCTTTGATGGGTTCATGGTATCGCGGATACCGCCGTGTGTCAAAAAACGAGGAAAAGAAGCACAGAAAAGTTTTTCACATCAATGTTAAAAACTTTCTATTTGGGGAAGTTATTAACATTGATGCTATTTTACAAGAAAACCGCCCTGATTTCTCAGAGCGGTTTTCTTCCTGTTGATGTTTGATTCGTTCTTATGCGGGAAAACATTTCGTCGGCTGTGTATCGGGCAGCAGATAAAGCCGCAGCATTTTTGGCCTCGCCCAGCTTCCGTTCGATCAGATCAACGGGATCCATCTTCTGTTATACGATGGCGCTGAGATGATCCCAGTCAATATCGCTGTCCGCGACAAAGCCGCTTTCTTCTGCCGCCTTGATGCGCTGTGCCTCCTCCGGCGTCACTTTTGTGAAGTCGGGGTCCCACGCTTTTACCAGCTTCTTGATGAACTCATAGGCAAAGTTTTTATCTTCGTCAGGCAGCATATCCATCATGCGGGCAGCGTCAATAGCCATGTCAGACATAAATACTACCTCCTTACTTGTAGATGTCTCCTCGGTTTCCGATGTCAATAATGAATAGAATGTCGATCTCATTATCAACACCATACTTATAAATGATGCGCCACGAGCCAACTCTGAGCCGTTTCCGGTCATCATTGTACCCCCTGCATGACCTTAATATCTCCTTTCGGGGGAGTCAAGGTCAAGTCCTGAATCGCCGCCCTAATCCGGGCAACGGACTTCTTATCCAGCTTGCTCAGAAATTTCAGCGAATCCTTGGAATACTTGATTACCATGTGACACTTCCTTTCGAGGATAGCTTTTCATCCTCTACTTTATTTTATCAGGTCACTGCCCGCTATGCAATGATTTCTTGCTGTCACAAATCGTTAATTTTCCATGACCATCACAGCATCTCATCATTTTTCTCGTGCCTGCACGCACCAGCGGTAATCCGGCTGATTCATCACGCAGGTGACAAGGGTGATGATATTTTCCGTGCTGTCGCTTAGAACACTGGTATCGTCCACGCCGATCTTACTGACAGAGTACACCTCATAGCTGCGTGTGCCGAGCTGGGTGGTCAGCTTGATGGTGTCGCCAATGTCGAGGGTGTGGATCTTTCCGAAGTGGTTATTGACGCCGCGGTTGTGACCGGCGATGGCCACATTCCCCTCCCAAATGGAGGTGTTGGCGAAATGTCCCGCGCCCTTGCGAAGCGCGTCCGCGTCCGTTCCCTGATACACCTTGACGGACAGGCCGAGGGTAGGGATTTTCAGCGTACCAAGGTAGCCGCCGCTATAATAGAGGTCTTTCGTGACCGCAGTGTACTTTACCGGCGTGTAGGAGCCGGTATTTCCACCAGCGGTGCTGCTGGAAGTGGAGGGTGGCAGGACGGTCACACCGCCTGTGCCGCTGACCGTTCCCATGACTGAACCGCTCACAAGGTTTGGCGTCAGCAGTTCCCCGGCATTCAGCGTATAAGAGGTAGGCGAGCCAAAAGCAGGCGGGATGTAGGCGGCGTTTTTGCTGCGGTCGGTGTTTGCAGGCTTATCCATCGTGACATAAATGGTATCGTCCGAAGTGGGGCGTCCGAACAGTCCTGCGTCCGGGCCGTCAAAGTGATACTCCAATGCCGATGCAGGCATGGAAAAAGCCGCCAGCATACAGCAGGCGGCCATCAGCGTGGTCAGATATTTTTTCATGCGGCATACCCTCTTTTCTTATTGATGTAGTGGTGATAGCCCTTATAACCGGCATAGCCGCAGCCGCCCAGCGCCGCCGCTCCCACGGGAATCAGCAGCCACAGCCAGTTAAAATCAACTCCGCTCTTTGCCGATGCCGCAGCACCGACGCTGGAAAAAACGGCGGTGTAGACCACCGTATCACAGCTTGTGCGGGTAACGTCACCCTTGTAGTCCACCGTGACGGTGTAGCCGGTGGCGTATTTGCTGGTGGCTGTGCCGGTGTAGCTTGCCACGGCGGTGTAGCGAATGGGAATGTCATAGCCGTCCGTGGGATCGACCGCCGCCTCCTGCCAGCTTACATCGGCAAGGGTCAGGGTGCGGCCATTTTCATTCACGGACTTTGGAACAAGAGACACATCCGCGTCGGAGAGGTTTGGATAGGTACGCTCTGCCGTCACCGTGCGGCTGCTGGTCCCGTAGCCCGCTGCCTCCACCTGAATGGTGGTGTGGTCAAGGGACAGGACGCCCTCATAGCCGTCCTCGGTCTTGACCTCCAGCTTTGGCTCCAGCATTTTCAGAATTTCCGCCATATCTTTGGTCTTGCTCTCCAGCGTGACCACCTCGATATGCTCCCGCGTGTCCGTTTCTGTCTGGTCGTTTTTCAGCAAATCAAGGAGCGTATAGGTGTGGCCCTCACGCTCAAAGTCAGCGGTGGGGATCGTGGCGGGATCGTCCTTCGCGGTCAGGTAGTAGACCTTTTCCAAACGATAGACGCCGTTTTCCTCGCTGGCTCTGACCTCGGCGGGATAGGCGGAAATGCCGGGTAGTGTATCTGCGGCAGAGATCATTGTGGATACCGTATCGGCTTCTGTCATGGGTTCTGCGGCCAGCGCCGCGATGCTCATGCTGCACAGCATCAGCGCCGCGCAGAGTGCAAACGCAACTTTCTTTTTCACGCTTCGTCCTCCTTCCTCAGCGAACGGGCCGGTTCTGTTCCGGCTGCTTGCGATCCTGCGGAGAGATCTCACGCTGAATATCATTTTGCAGCTTACGGAAATACTTTTGCAGGCTGTCCACCACGCCGCGGCGATCCTGCACCTCCATGCCGTCAAACACCTGCCCCACGCGGCTCACATCGGGCTGCGGGGCCTCCACGCCGAAATTGCGGCAGAGCATATAGCTGACGCTCTCGGCGTCCATGGCGCAGTCCTCGCGGGTATAGTAGGGATAGCGTCCGTGGTCATGGATACCGGCGTGGACGATCTCACGGGAGAGCGCCGCAAAGATCTTGCTGTCGATCAGGCGGCTGGATACCGTAATGCTCTGCGTCTTAGGATCATAAACGGCGTCCTGGTACATGGTGCTGCTGGTGACCACGGGAACGGGGGAGCTGTCCAGCAATCGGCGCAGGGCGGCGTCCATTTCCGGTGTATTGTCTTTCAGGCTCAGCGCCGGAACACCGGCCTTGCCGTGGGTCTGGGAAATGTCGAACACGCGCCCGATCTTATAGCCGTGATACTCTCGCCCGTCCTTCACATAGGTATCCGACACGCGGATCTTCATGCCGTTCTCGTCACGGTTAACGCTGCGCCCCAGCCGGTTCCACACCTCCAGGCTGTTGATGTAGGTGATCTCCGGGTTCTGCGCCATTGCCAGCATCACATTGGACGCACTGTATCGCGGGTTGATGGCCTGCGTATCCAGATAGTGAAGGTAAGCACTGGGCTCGCTGGTGACACGCATGACCGCATCGTCGGAAAGCTGTCCCAATTCCTCGCGCTCCGCCGCCTTTCTGCTCTTCCAGTCCTCGTCCCTCTGCTGCTTCTGCTGGATCAAATCGTCTAACTTTGCCATGATTGTTTCTCCTTCTCAAAATCAAATTATTCTCGCGTGGGCATAGCCTTTTGAATGGCCTCCCGCACGGTGTCCTTGGTAGGGGCTGTGCCGTCCCGCTCCGCCGCGGCTTGCAGCGCCATCAGACGGCTGCGGACGGAGGGGCAGGCGTCAGCCTTCTCCGCAGCCGGTTCCGTAGACGCTCTCGCACCAGTCCCGCGCTCGGTCGAGCTGTTCTCGGACGGAGCGCGGGCGTTCTCTTTTTTTGCGGCAGTATCCTCCTTCACCGGGGCGGGATAGCCCATGCGTTCAAAAATGCGGTTGATCTGCTTGGCGTCTCTGGCCTTTGCCATGATCTCCACCGTTCCGGTCTTTTCCACCTTATTGACGATGGGATAAAACAGGACACCATAGCGTTTGGCTTCCATCTGGAAGCCCTTCAAGTCCTCCTGCTTCACAGAGAAGATGGTCAGCTCCTCACCGTCGTGGATCAGGCGCTTGAGATTGGTCTTGCCGGCAAGCTTCTGGTTGTCGTTGGCAAGGGCGATCAGTAAGGCGGCAAGGTTTTTCGCCCCCAGCCCTGCCAGCTTGAGGGCGCTCTCGGTGATCTGGATACCCTCACGCACCATCAGGTCAGCGGTTTCACCGTTGGTACTCATGCTCGTGTTCCTCCTTGTTCTTTAGATTTTTCTGCCGTTCAGCCTGCGCCTGTTGACACTGTTGGGATACCCGCGGAATGTCCGATTGTATCCTGCGGCACAGACGCAGCTCCCCGCGCTTTTCACGCAGGGCGGCAGTCTGCTGTTGGATCTCCGTACTGTACTTGGCCTGTGCTTTTTCATCGCTGGTGTTCCTCCTTTCCTGATAAAGTGGTTTTCTCTGCTCCTCCAACAAGCGAATGTCCCACTCCAGCACACGGATGCGCTGCTCCAGCTCCGTTTCGGTAGTGATTCCGCTTGATAAAAGGTATTTGAATTGCTGCTCATACCGCTCCAAATGAATGACCTCCCGCTTGACGGAGAAAGGCAGCTTGGGCGGCAGCTTTTTCCGCCTGCCCCCACGCAGCAGGTAGAGGTAGCGGAGATAGAGTGCATGAAAGCCGGTGATTTTCTTTTTTCGGACGGTGGACAGCTTACCCTTCACGCGGTAACGCTTGACGGGATGGGCGATGATTGGTGGGGCCATGCCGCCATGCCGCTGGCGGGAGAGCCGCAGCAGAATATCCGCTTCGGTGTAGCCCTCGCCCAAACTGTCCAGGCGGATCGCCCGCTTTGTGCCGGGGGGCTTGACCGTGGTATATTTCCGGTTGGGGCTGCGGCGCACCTCATAGCCGTTTCGTCGCAGGAGCATGAGAAAGGAATCGTAGGTGTAGGCTTGCCCAATGATCGTGTCAATGTCGGCGCGGATTACACCGCGCACGGTGGGCTTGCCGCCCTGCTCCGCCTTCCACTCGGCGTAATGCTTGCCCTTGCCCTGCGGGGCGATGACGGATAGGTCGTTTTCCCGGCACAGTTCGTCCGAGGTGCCGCGCACATCGTTGTAATAGCTTTCCGGACTGGAATGGTATTTCTGCCCGTCTACACAGGACACGGAATTGACCACCAGATGATTGTGCAGGTGGTGCTTATTCAAATGGGTGCTGATAACGACCTCATACCGTTTTCCAAACAACCGCTTGGCAAATTCCAGCCCAATAGCGTGCGCCTGCTCTGGTGTGACCTCCCCCGGCTGAAAGGATTGGATGAAATGGTAGCCGAGGACGCCGCCCATTTTGCCAAACTGCTGCTTGGTTTCCATCATTTCAGAGAGGGCGGTGTCCACGCTGCTGCAATTCAACGCAGAAGTGAAAAAGAATTGCTCCGTCTTTTCGGGATTAGAGATGTAGGCGATGCTGGACGCCAGCGAGGTTTTCTCTCCATCGGTGATGTAGCGTACACGGTCATCTAACCGGACGCGAATGGCAAAAACTTTGGTGACAGCCATTACCCCCGCTTCACCGCCCTCCACAATGCCGCTTGCATTTCCATGATGCTTTGAATGTCCTCCTTGCGGACATAGCCGGAGGCATTGGCGACCTTGGCGATCTGGTTGATGTTTGTGCCGATGCCGGAAAGCTGACGCAGCAGTTCCGGCAGTTCATCAGGCGGACGCGGGCGCAGATTCACTCCCATGATGAGGGTGCGGATGAACGGTTCTTTTTTTAGGCCAGCCGCTTTCGCCTGCTGACACAGGTGAGCATACTCCGCAGCGTTTAGGCGGAGGGTCATGGTTTTTGCGTTTTCGCGCATAACATCATCTCCTTCCCAGCTAAAATGTGTTCTTCATTTGTGGTATCCATCGCAGAAGGTATCTGCATATCGTCTTACATTTTTCATCTTTTCGCTCCATTGAAATGTTGTTAGATTTTCTTGCAAACATTTTAGTGATTCCATTGATTTTTCTCTTGCATCTGCATATAATATCCATTGAAATGTGGCATGATAATACCAGCAAGTTTTCAATGGAGGTCGTCACATGGAAATCAAACGAGATCGCTATTTGAAGAAAATCATCTCCTTTATGTGGGATGGTCAGGTGAAAGTGATCACCGGTATTCGCAGATGCGGCAAGTCCTATCTGCTTCGCAATCTGTTTAAGAGTTACCTTCTCGGTGAAGGTGTTGCCGAAGATCACATTCTGTCCTTTGAACTGGACTTGACCCGTGATATTCGTTATCGCAATCCGTTGGAGCTTGCGTCTCATGTCCGTGAGATCGTTGAACGCAGCGCAGACCAATACTATCTCTTTGTAGACGAGATTCAGATGTCGGATGAAGTTCCGAATCCTTACAATCCAGACGGCAAAAAAATCACCTTCTACGACGCGCTCAACGATTTGAAGTCACTTTCCAACTTGGACATTTATGTGACCGGAAGCAACTCCAAAATGCTGTCCTCTGACATACTGACCGAGTTTAGAGGGCGCAGCGATGAGATCCGTGTGCATCCGCTTTCTTTTTCCGAATACTACTCGGCTGTTGGCGGAGATAAGCAGGACGCTTTTGACGAGTTTGCTTTCTACGGCGGTATGCCGCTGATCCTGTCCCGTCCCACAGACGCCGCAAAGATGGCTTATTTGAAATCGCTGTTTTCCGAGGTTTATCTGAAGGACATTGTAGAGCGGAAGAAGATCAAGCGTGAGGATGTGCTGTCCGCTATTCTTGATCTGCTGTGTTCGTCTATCGGCTCTCTGACCAATCCGACGAAGGTTGCAGCCACCATCAACACCGTGCAGAAGCGCAGTGGAAAAAATGTGGTTGCGTTGAACACCGTGAAAGCCTATATGGATCACTTATCGGATTCCTTCCTCTTCACCGAATGCAAACGCTGGGACGTCAAGGGCAAAAGCTATTTCGACTATCCCAACAAATACTACTGTGAAGACATCGGACTGAGAAATGCCCGTATCGGCTTCCGCCAGCAGGAAATGACGCACATCATGGAAAACATCATTTTCAATGAGCTGATGATCCGTGAATGCTCCGTTGACATCGGCATCGTCTATGGCAACGAGAAAAATGCCAAAGGAAAGGTCACGCCAGTTGCGCGGGAAATTGACTTCATTGCAACCTCCGGCGGCAAGAAAACCTATATTCAGTCTGCCTACGCGCTGGGAACGGAGGAAAAGGCGATCACCGAGAATAAGCCTTTTGCGCTGACCGGTGATTCTTTCCCGAAGATCATCGTGCGTCATGACATTCGTAAGCGTTGGTATGATGACAATGGCATTCTCAATATCAGCGTCATCGATTTTCTACTGGACGACACTCTTGTCTAAAACGGCTAAAAGGGAGTCTCTTCGAAGGCTCCCTTTTACTTTACGCGTTCGAGCAGTGGCTCAGGGGTCTTAGGGGGCTTTGCCCCTTAACAAGCGCATTTTGATGTCAAAATGCTATGCTTGCGACTGCAAAGCAGCCGCAGGCCGCTTGCAGTCCTAAACCAGCCGAAAAAGAAAATCAGCGCGCCTCACCGCCACGGGTCCTTACCCTGCCGCTGATCCCTTTCACAAGCTGGAGCTGGTCGTTGTAGTCCTTTCCGCGCCGTGGTGGGTTGTCGATGACCTCATACTCCGAAAGTTGCTTTTCGATGGCTGCCGATGCCGCCCGCCCCGGTGTATCGTTGTCCAAACACAACACAATTCGCGTTACACCAGGGTTATCCTTCAGGTATTGCTCCAGCGCCACGGGGAATCGGATGGAGCCGTCCTTCTGCGGCTGATAGATGCCGGAGAGGGACAGCGTATTGGCGCTGCGCCAGTCCTGCCCCCGCAGCTTCAGCAGCGTCAGGTAAGAAAGGGCGTCAATGGCAGCTTCAAATACACAGAGGTTTTTGCCACCGGCGCAAAGGGGAACGGCAAAGGAAAACCGCTTATCACTGCCGGGGACTTCACCGGCAAAGGTGGTATCCGAAAGAGTCCCACGCAGCGCACCATAGGCGGGACTGTCCCCGTCGTAGCCCACGAATACGCAGTTATGATGCTCTGCGTCCTCATAGAGTTGCCCGTGCTTGATGCAGTGGTTGATGATCTCAGCGTCAATGCCGCGGCTCCGCAGATATGCAAAAACACGCCGGTTGTCGGCGTGTTTGGGTGGCAGGGCAAATTCAGTTTTTATAGGCGGTGCAGCCCGCATTGGCGTGGGCGGCACACGGGGCAATTCTCCAAGGATGCGCTGAACGGCATCCAGAAAGGAAAGTCCCTCCACGCGGGTCAGATAGTCCAGCGCATTCGTGCCGCCGATGTTCCGCGACCACCAGCACCATTTCCCGTTGGAGATTTTCAGGGAATCGTGGGTGCGGGTGGTGTAGGTGCCACTTCCAACATAGACCAGCTCGTCCGGTTCAAACCGCCGCAGGTAGGTCAGCAGGTCCATCTCACGGGCAGCGGCGATCTGGTCTTTTGATAAGTAAGGCGTAATGTTCACCTCCTGGGGACATGAAAAAAGCGCAAGCATTTCTGCCTGCGCTTCCAATATGATTTATTTTTGAATGATTACGCTCTCTGCAAGTAAAACTCACTTTCCGCCACACGGATTACGAAATCATATTCCAGTCTGGTTGCCTTGGACATATTGATGTTGTACCGTTTACAGACTTGACGCAAGTGGGCAAAGTACTCTTTGTCCTCTTTTGTCAGTGGAGCTACCCAGCCGGTTTCAGCAGCGTGCTCCTCAATACGCTGGAGATATTCAAATCTTTTCTGATCCATCATCTACGCCCCCTTCAAGATAATCTGCAATAATGTCTGCTGCGGCATCCTCCCATATTACCAAACGAAACGGGTCATAAGACGCGACCTGTCTCGCTCCAAATGCTTCCGTATAATAAGCCAGAAGTTCACTTGTTTTTGCTTTGAATATCAGAACGCCGTCATAACCTGCGTTCAAGGAGATCTGTACCGCATAAGCAAACAAGGCCCTTGCAATTCCAATATATTTCTTTACCTTCTTTTCGGCATGAAGAAGATTTGCATTGCTGTGACCGGCATTCTCCAGATAGATGATTTCAACGGCTAAGCCATCCTCATCCAGCTCATATGACATCAGTCCCAGCAGCTCATCATTGTCTGAACGGTGCAGTGCGACCTTATTGGGAAACTGGCTCGCATAAGGTGTCGTCCAGTCGGTTTGCCAGTCCTTGGTCACTGCCATATCCTGCTCGGTCGCAGTCTTTACGGTTGCGGGAATTTTCTCCCTTGAGGCGGCGTCCACTACGAACAAATTCAGCATGGTCATCCCACCTTTCACAATGTAGATTATCATAATCGGATACAAAAAACAAGCGCACCGCGTCAGTTTTATCACGGATGCGCTCCATCAACTCATCAAAATAGTTGCGGCCGCCAGCTTGCTTCAGAAGCTCGTCGTTCATGGCAAAGCCCTTGATGAGGTATTCTTTCAGCACGGAATTGGCCCAAATTCGGAATTGGGTACCGCGCAACGACTTCACACGATAGCCCACAGAGATGATGACATCCAAACTGTAGTATGCGACGGGTTTATCCGAATTTGCAATGTGAACATTTTTCACATTGCTTTTTTCATCTACCTCACCTTCAGCAAATACATTTTTTATATGTTTCGTGATACCGCTGCGCTCTCGTTGGAACAGTTCTGCCATCTGTGCCTGTGTCAGCCAAACGGTTTCGTTTTCCATTCGGACATCAATTTTTGTCAAACCATCCTCGGTCTGATACATAATGATCTCCGTCTGTTCAGGATGGATGCTGTTTTTACTGATTGCTAAATCGTCCATGCATCGGTTCCTCCTATTGTTCTTGACTAAACATAGTTTCATGAGCAGAATACTCCTGCGCTGCCAACCTGTAATGGGAGGCCAGCAGAGCCTCTTTCATTTGCTCGCCAGTCGAATCGCCGTTTGCCCAGCAGTGTGAGAGCATCTTGGTATATTCCGAAACAGGGACGCCTTCGATGGCATTCAAGGCATCTGCCAGCTTTACCGCCTGAATTCTGCGTTCTTTTGCTTCATCCGTCATGATAACATACTCCCACGGACTTTTTCAGTATTATACCATGCTGGGGTTATTTTAGAAAGCTCCTTTAGAATTGAAATTACGCAATGTCCAACAATTACCGCTCCGGCGTGTTCTTTTTCACTGCCTTTGGCTCCACGCTGCGCTCCGGCTTAGCCAGTTCTTCCATTGCCGCATTGATCACGCAGGAGTGATTGTCCACAGCGTAAATGTCCGTATGCCCGCCCATCTGCTTCTGGAGCGCCGCAAATCGCCCCGCAGCCTGACGCGCCGGCAGATAAAACTGCTCATCTCCGCCACGCTGCCGCATGGTGCAGGCCAGCACGAACATACAGCGATCCTTGCCGTAGGTGTTTGTCCACTCCTTCAAAAAAGCAGACAGCTTTCCATCGTTGTAGGCGTTGGTCGCACCCTTCTCAAAGGCTCCCGCACAGGTCAGCGTCCGATCCCTGCTGGCCATCCACTCAAAGACCTCTCCGCGAACCACAGCCTCAGAACGGGTATTAGGATATATGGGCTGTGCGGGATCTCGATATTTTTCTTCGACTCTTTTCCGCAGAATATCATTCGCACAGCACGCAATGCTGTCTCGAAAGGCGTCCATCTCATCCGTATCGCGGGAGAGCCAGTCCGTATAAAGCTGCGACAGCGGATGCTCAAACTCGTTCAGCACCGCAAGTTGCCGCTCAGACAAGCCGGTTTCATTCTCGAACAGAAGCAGCAGGTTGTCACGGCAAGCGATCTCGTAGGCGTGGGAAATAATTTCATCAGGCGATTTTGCTTTCATCTCCGTAAGAAACGCCTTGTTTTCCTGTGACATTCTTTCGTATAATCTGGTTTCCAATTCATCTTTTGTGGACATGATTTCCCTCCATTTTATCGTGCCAAACCCGCCCGCATCCGGTGGGCATAATTGGCGACGCTGTATCGTTTCATATAGGCGTTTTCGCTGGGGGCCGGACTGTCAAAGTCCAGCCCCTCCATGCGAGGATCGTCGGTGCCGTCCAGCACCTCCTCCACCGGAATCACGCGAAGCCTGCCGGAGCATTTCAGCTCCCCGCCAAATACCCCTGCGGCACAGTGGAATCCCCGGTCGCCGCACACCCACAGCAGCTTCTTTCCTGCGGGAATATCTCCAAATGGCTGCTTCAAAACAATGACGGAACAGGGTTCCGCCCCGGCCACCTCATAGTAGCCGGACTGCTCCGCCTTTTCATAAGCGCGGATCAGCTTTTCAAATTTGCGCTGCGGCTCGATATAGAACCAGCTTTCCTGATAACCCATAATCTCCTCCGTTTTCTATTGGTTTTACCGCTCCAACTGCGGTCTGCGGCGCTCCGGCGGCCTTTGATCCTCGTCCGGCTCGGCGTCTACGATCTCCGGCTCCTTGTGGTCTAAATTCAGCAGGGAATTCAATTCCTCCAGCCGTGCCGTTTTGGTGGTCAGCTCTGCCTCGCGGGGGAACGGCTTTTGTACCTCCACCTTTGCGGTTTCCAACTGTGTTTGCAGGTTGGACAACTGCTCGCGACAGGTTTGCTCCTTGATGGGCAGTCCCTCCAGCGCATTGTCCATTCAAAAACGGGGCAAAGTCATTATCCGAAGCATTATTACTGTCAATGCTGTTGTTTATTGCAAGAAAACGGACATCTTTCTGCGGAAACAGAACTTCCGTATAAAAGCCGACTTGCAGATAGTTTCGCCCCAATCGGCTCATATCCTTAACGATAATCGTTGCGACATTTCCTGCTTCTACTTCTTTAATCAACTCTTGAAAACTCGGGCGATTGAAATTCACACCCGAAAAACCATCGTCAGTAAAATGGCGAATATTCGTGAACCCATTTCTGCGAGCATAATCTTCCAAGTATTTCTTTTGGTTGGTTATTGAATTTGACTCACCATTGAGGTCATCATCTCTTGATAAACGCTCATAGAGTGCTGTAATCTTTGAAGTCCTTGACATTCTCTTATCCTCCTTTCTTTATGTAATCTGTTTTGGTATTAAAAGTATTACTCCCTCTACCAATAGGAGAAAATAGGGATACAAAGCGGAACTGTTTTTCAAAGAATCAAAAAAATATTTTTTGAAATTCTGCAACCGACTTTGATAACCTATTTTCAATTTAGGAACGCATTATTTATCGTCCTACTAAAGTATAGCCCTCGGGCGTTAATTCAACTGCTGTAACAGTTTGACCGAATGTTGACGCCCAACTGTCAAAGTGTTGCAAGTTCATTGAACGAAGCGTATCATATTGCAAATATCTTTGAATGGTATATAACTCAACCATAGAATTGGATATAGGTGTACCTGTTGCAAAAATTACACCTCGACCTCCTGTGATTTCATCAAGATACTGTGTTTTCATAAAAAGGTCAGAGGATTTTTGTGCTTCTGTCTGTGCTATACCGCCTACATTCGTCATCTTTGTATAAAGATATAAATTTTTGTAATAATGGCTTTCATCAATAAATATACGGTCAACGCCCAATTCTTCAAAGGTGACAACATCGTCTTTTCTGCTTTGGTCATTAAGTTTTTTTAGCTTTGCTTCAATAGATTTCTTTGATTTTTCAAGCTGTTTAATTGAAAAGCGTTCGCCGTTTTCGCTTTTAAGCTGTGCAATACCTTCAATAAGTTCATCTATCTGTCTTTGTAAAATATCCCTTTGTCTTTCAATAGACATTGGGATTTTTTCAAATTGAGAATGACCGATGATAACAGCATCATAATCACCTGTAGCAATTCTGCCGCAAAACTTTTTACGGTTCTTTGTTTCAAAATCTTTCTTTGTTGCAACAAGAATATTGGCCGCCGGATAAAGTTGAAGATATTCCGATGCCCACTGCTCTGTTAAATGATTAGGCACAACAAAAAGAGATTTGTTGCAAAGTCCGAGCCTTTTGCTTTCTTGTGCAGCTGCAACCATTTCAAATGTTTTGCCTGCACCTACAGTATGAGCAAGAAGTGTATTACCACCATACATTATGTGTGCTATTGCATTTATTTGATGAGGTCTTAATTTGATTTCAGGATTCATACCGTAAAAATTGATATGTGAACCGTCATACTCACGGGGACGAATAGAATTAAATCTTTCGTTATATATCTTACAAAGTTCTTCTCTGCGTTCAGGTGATTTCCATATCCATTCTTCAAAAGCTTGTTCAATTAACTTCTGTTTCGCCTGTGCAACAGAAGTTTCCTTTTTATTGAGCACAGCCTTTCTTTTACCGTCTTCTTCAAAATAATCAAAAACCTTAACGGTTTTCTGATTAAGCGTGCTTTCAATTATGTTATAGGCATTTGCTCTTACAGAGCCGTATGTGTTTTTCGCTTTAACATTACCTTTATCATAACTTTTACCCTCTATGTTCCATTCACCCGTGTATTCAAAATAATGCACCTTAATAAAAGGTCTTGTATATTGTGACGGCTCAAGTAATTCAAACACAAATTCTTGTATATATTTGCTTGGTATCCAAGTAGCACCAAGGCGAACGGAAATTTCACTTGCTGTTAAATCTTTAGGTTGTACCTTTTCAAGATATTTAACATTAACAGTATAAAGTTCAGGATAAATTTCGGCATTTTCTTTTGCAGTACGCAATTTTTCTCGCACATTGCCGGAAAGATACTCATCTGCAGGAAGATATTTAGGCTCGTTCCTGTTTGGAGAAAATATAGGATTGAGAAATATAACACCTTGCAATTCTGAATATATTTCATCTTCGCTTTTGCTGGTAAGCAATTTCATATATTCAATGTCAACACTTGCTTTCTCACCGATTGATACCGCAAGTGCTTCGCTTGATGTATCAACCGAAGTGATTTCCTTATGAGGTTTAATAGTTCTTTTAGTGAACATATCGGCTTTTCTTTCAAGATTACCGTTTTGATCAAGTATTTCAAGTGCAGATAAAAGCGAATATGAACTGTCTTGTGAAAAAGCAGATTTATTACCTCTGCTTGAAATCAAGCCGTAATCTTTTATGAATTTATCATAAAGACTGTTTAAGCGTAATTGTTCTGATTTAATTTCTTCCTCGGAATAATCTTGTTCCTGCGTAGTGATAAGACTGCGAACTGTATCCCGCAAGGCAATCATATCTCGTATACGATTCTCGGCAGTAGCGGATACATCAACAGGCGTCATTCTTGAATTTTCTCTAAAGTATATCTTTCCGTCTACAACAGTATATGAAAAGTTTCTTACTGTCGGGTCGGCAGGAATAGAGTTATCAATATCTACCTCATCGATAATATCATAATCAACAATCTCGCCTTTAATATTATCTACAGCTTTATCAAGCAATGTTTCAAAGTCGGAATCTTCATAAGCCTTGCAAGCAGTTTCAATACCGAATCTGCCTGTTTGCTCGACCATTTCGCCAATAATCATTTCGGGATGGGCAACAAAATACGAATTCATTTTAATACCGTTTTCATCGGTATCAAGATAAATCCAATCGCTTTCAATATCAACTATTCTGTCTCGCTTTTGGAGTATGAGAATATCAGAAGTGACTTCGGTTCCGGCTTTACCTTTAAAAGTATTATCGGGCAGTCTTATTGCGCCGAGAAGTTCAGCCCTTGCGGCAATATATTTTCTGACCGAAGGATTTTCTTTATCCATTGTACCTTTTGAAGTTATAAGGCACATAACCCCACCGGCTCTTAATTTATCAAGCGATTTCGCAAAGAAATAGTCGTGGATTAAAAAATTATTTTTATCATACCTTTTATCAACGACTTTAAAATCACCGAAAGGAACATTACCGACTACTGCGTCAAAAAAGCTATCGGGCAAATCTGTTTCTTCATACGGCTTTGCAGTAACAGAAGCATTTTGATAAAGCTGTTGTGCTATACTTGCCGATGTTTTATCAAGCTCAACGCCATAAAATTTTGAGCCTTGCATATCACTAGGAAGCATACCGATAAAGTTACCAACACCACAAGACGGCTCTAATATATTACCTTGTTTAAAGCCCAATTTAGCCATCACTTTATAAACTGCGTTAATTACTTCGGGTGGTGTAAAAAATGCTGTTAATGTACTTTCACGAGCATGTGAGTACTCATCAGGTGACAGCACTTCAACGAGTTCGTTATATTCATTTGCCCAAGACGAGTTGTTTTCATCAAACGCTTCGGGAATACCGCCCCAACCGACATATTTTGAAAGGACGATTTGTTCATCGGGTGTTGCAAAACGATTGTCGGCTTCACAGTCTTTCAAAACCTTGATAGCCTCCATATTTCTGCGAAAGCGTTCCTTTTTGCCCACAACCTTAACGGGATGTGTGGCAAAATCAAAATCGTACCTTTGCTCAACAGAAATTTCGGGATGAATATCCCACTGACTATGTTCAGTATGCTGTTTTGTGTTTTGAGTGGGAATAATCTGTTCTTTTTCTGTCGGTAAATATTGTCTTACAAATTCAACGGCCTCTTTGCGAAAGATAGGAAAGCCTGTCCCGTCGGCAAAAGTTTGGTCAGCCATAGATACATAACCGTTACTGACAGAATCAACAACAAAGTGTCTGCCGTCAATATCTATTTCTTCACCGATTAAGTCTAAACCATCATCAACTTCCGACACAACAGGCTCAATTTCTGCATCAACCTTTTCTTTTTCTGCCGGTTTAGTAAACTTACTCGGTTGCTTTACCTTTGGTGCAAGGTTTGGATAATCATATAGTTTGAATGTGCCGTTTTTGTAAGCCACAAAGTCATCATAGATTTGCTTACGGTACTGATACATTCTGTCCTCTTTATCCATAAGAGCCAAAGCATTTGACATCATATTTTCAATGTCATCAAGTGCCTGTGGGTTATCAAGTTGAGCCTTGATAACTCTTGAAATCTTATATGGCTCAATATCATTCGGATAAGGCTTAGCGTCATTCTCGGATAAGCCTTCAAAAAACGATTCCAAATCTCTTGTTATTTCGTTTTTGTATATATCGGGTATAGCGTCAATATCCTCTTGCGTTACAAATTTGTTTTGCTTGATAAAGGTATCTATTCTTTTTGCAACATCGCTCCATTTAATAAGAACTTTTGCATAAGGCTCCATAACCGAACCGTGACTGAATTCAATACCTTTTATTGTTTTATTAACGCTGTCATTACCGCCTAAATATCCGCTTTGATTATCCTTGCCTACATATTTAATTCTGTCTGCTTTATCAGGGTGATTAACAAAATAGGTGTAGGTTTCGAGTCGGTAGGCGTGGTTGTTTTTGCCGTTTATGATAATCTTATCTATCTCATCTTGTGAGATGAACATTTTTCTGTCAGGAAGATAACCCGATTCAGCTTTAAACCCAATAGGCTCTCGTTTCATACCTTCAATAATTTCTGCAATATATGGTATAGAATATTGAGCTGCATAATTAAAACGAATGATTTTCATACCGGCATTATAGTCATCCATCAGTTTGCCGTACTCTTTGAAAATTTGAGCACGCTTTTCATCATCCTTGAGCATATCGACAATTTTTTCAACCATATCGGGATAGCCGAAAACACCGTCAATTTCTTTTTGTATTGATTGCAGGCAATTATCTTTATTGGGATAATCGTCACTCAAATCTCGGATAAATTCAGTAAGTCTGTCGGCAACTTTATTGAGTTCGTAGTCATCAACCTTATCAAGTTCATACTGTGGCATATATCTGCCTACATCAAGAAGTTCACGAATACGAACAGCTGCTTGTTCCCAAGTGAGATGTGTTGCCGTACTTGTTTTAGCCGATGTACCTTTAGCAATACTTATACCGTTTTCATCATACCAAAAGGAAACCTTTTCACCGTTAAAGACAAAGCCTGCACCGTTAGTACCGTAAAGAAATTTAAGCATTCTTGCGTTATACTCAACACCTCTGTCCCGTCTGAAGTGCATAGCAATTTGTACTCTGCTGTTTTTATCATTAAAACCACAACAAAGTGCTTCATCAATAATCTGTTGTGATATGCCAAAATCGGTAAAAAGTGATGTTTGAGGTATTTCATCATATACAGGCTCGTTATCATAAGAAAAGCTGAACAAATCAAGCTGTGTTTTTTCTTCCTTTTCTGTATCAAGATACTTGCCGTCATTGATAAGTTCTTTAATGATACTGACAATAATATCCCACGAAAAAACGGACTCCTTTGTTCGGGTTTTGTAGTTACCCTCATACATAAGAAGTCCATTATCAGCTAATGTAAAGCCAAAGTGTTTATTGAATTTATCGTACTCGTCAAACCGTCTTGGATACAGCGTTTTGGTATAGTTTATAAGTTCATTATCTTTTTTGGTGGTTTGATACTCTTTGATGATTGCAGGTTTTCTTTGTACCAAATCATCATCGGGATTACTGAGCATATACCTGATAGCCTGTTCGTCAACAAACGGCGGCAGTTCATCGGTTACATTGTGTAAATCAGTTCGTTCAAAACTGTTTCTCTCGCCGAGTTCTTGATATTGTTCATCATTCCTACCCAAGTCATCATATTCGTTTGTTTGAGTTTCTCGGTCACTCCCTGTGCTTTTGCCATCTGAGTTATGATTTGTTCTTCCATCTGCTGTGCCTGTTCCTGAATCGACATCAGGTGTTCCGTCAGTTTGCAGGTTGTCAATAAAGTTGTGAATGTCGCTTTCTTGTGATTTTTGAGATATTCCTGTCTTTTCTGTGCGTAATATCCCATTTGTTCCGTCTTTGTCGGCATAATCAGGTTCGGGTAAAGCTGCTCTCCGACTTGTGTGTATGTTATCTTCATTTAAATTGCTCCTTTCGTTTTTGTTTTCATCCTTATTGTAGGGACTTGTTGAAGTTTTTTCAAATATGCGATTTTCTTTTTCAAGTGCAAATACGGTTTTTGATATTTCAAGGAGTGCTGTTTTTGAAATATTGTTTGTTGCTTCACCGAGGGTATTAAAAGTATTCGGTGTATTGAAATTAACAACATCCTCAAAATCTTCCGTATCAAGCATTAAATCGGCATCAACACCAAGCCTTGAGAGAACCGTATACGAAACGCTGTTTGAAACCAATTTACGAAACTTTGATGAAATAATATCATCAGAGAAATCTTCAAGAAAACTGTCTTGCTTTGCATTGCAAAGTTCAAAAAGATAATCGGATAAACTGTCGCTTACAGAATTTTCACAAGCAGATATGACGGCACTGCTTAAATCGGATTTATCATCAACTGCACCGAAAACATTTTCAAGTGTCTTAATAACATTATCGGCATATTTGTTTTTCATATGCCAAATAGGGACTTCTTTTGCCTGCTCGCCCTCGTGTGTATCGCTGACATCAAACACATATTTAAGCCTTGGATAGTTTCGATTTGACACATCAAAAAGTGCAATGCCTTTAGCACCTTTGTTTACCCATCTGCCAAACTTTCTGTTCCATCTTGCCATAGGTAAAACTGCAACAGCGTCAGGCTTTTGAGCATAAACAAGAAGTTGCTCACTAAACGGCAAGCCGTAGTTATTGCAAGAACTTTTCAAAAATTCCTGCCAATTACTCGGCGAACGGATAACATCCTTTGAAACATCATCATAAAGAACAGAAATGAGTTCAAACCTTGTAGCCATAGTCATCACCTTTCATCTTGTTTACCTCCGAGATATGAATAAAGCGTGTGCTTTTTTACAGCCTCTTTAATGGCACATATAACCTTAATTTCTTTAATCGAAATATTCGGCAAATCAAGCATTTCTTCTGTTTTCATATTCAAAATATCTGCCTCACTGCATTTGCCTGCCTTAAACAGCTTTAAAAGCACTTTCGTTTTTGTTTGGAAATCTGTATCCATTTTTACCTCCGTATATATTAAAGGCGGCAACCGAAGTCACCGCCCAAATAAGTTTAATTATCGTTTTTCTTTTTGTTTCTGACTTGGAGAAATACAAGCCCTGCAACAATAAAGACAACGAGTGCAATAGACACAATCGTTTTAACTGTCATTATCTTTTACCTCCTTTTATTATCGTTCATCTCGTTCTCGGTTATGCCGTTGCCTGTCTTTGTCAAAAGAGCGATACATTTCAGCCTTATCGGCAACTCTTTGACCAAAGTCTTTTAACGCATCAAACTTGTTTTCAATATAATGACCGTAATAATATGAGCCGTTATTACATTCCCAAGTGGCATATTGTTTTCCTTTATTTGCAGTAGTCCTTTCACCGAGTACGATTTCACCTTTACCGACAGTTACGGCATTGATAATGGTGTAGCCTGCATTAGTTCTGTCACTCATTATCTGCACCTCGCTTTTTCTTTCTCTTAATAAAGAAATATACACAGCCTGCGATACCGACAAGAGAAGCACCGGCAATACCTAAAACACGATTGATATTCCTATCATCACCTGTTTTTGGATTTTCAAGTTCAGGGACTTTAATCGTTACGGTCTGTCCGTCATCGTTAATGTCAGCGTGAGCAGTTAATTCAACCCCGTCACGGTACAATGCCTCAAACACTACAAGTTCGGTATCCTTTTTAATAGCCGAACCGTCAAATGTAAAAGTGACTTCTACTTTGCCATCAGTCTTATCAGGTACAAACTTAACGGTCGAAGTAACTTCTTTACCTTTCACCATAAACGGCTTGCCTGTGGCTTTATCCATCAATGTACCTTTGATAACATATTCGGTATTAGGTACTAAATGCTTGTACTCAACAGTATCTT
>OHEZ01000627.1_pt1 | contig 20452 bp, 9 predicted proteins | sample 1567391 | NCBI WGS metagenome assembly OHEZ01 (sample SAMEA3879518, study PRJEB24766) | human gut metagenome | biome: human-associated habitat; feature: feces | place: USA | collected 1985/1987
CAGACTTAGGATCTGGTGCCGTGAGGCGTGTAGGTTCGAGTCCTATCATCCGCACAATCCCTATAATAAATTTCAAAAGACAAACAACTAAGAGGGGAGGATATTCATTAAGAAGCATCCTCCCTAACCGCTTCAAGTACCTTTTTTATCTCATCAAAACACAATATTTAGAATACTTATTGTATCTTTGCTTCCAAGAAACACTTCGATTAACCTGAAAAAATGAAACAAAATACGATAAGACCGATGCTTTTCAAGTATTGGGTAGTGTGCCTTCTATTGTTCATCCTCTTCATCCAGGCCAGGGCTTCTTCCTTCATGCCCGCCGTCACCAACTATCTTGCCAAAGACTATGAAGCCGGTTATCAGAACTGGGCATGTGCGCAAGGCAGCAACGGCGAAATGTATTTCGGCAACAGCCAGGGGCTCCTGGTATATGACGGTTATCGCTGGACTCTCCACAAAGTGCCGGGGAACCATATTGTCCGTTCGGTGTATGTGAAAGAAGACCGTATCTATGTGGGGGCATTCGAGGAATTCGGCTATTTCAAGTATTCGGAGGCAGGCACTCTCCGGTACCATTCTTTGAGCAAATTCCTGAAAAATTTCCCCATGGAGAACAACGAGATATGGAACATTGTAGAGCTGGACGGTCGCATCTACTTCCAGTCGTTCAGCGCCTGGTTCTCCTACGACGGGAAGATGGTACGCGCTTTCCGCAACAGACAGCAACAGCCGCTCTACTTCTACACCCAAAACGGACATATCTACACACAGATGATTGATGAGGACTTCTATGAATTCGACGGCAAGGATTTCCATCATCTCTTCCCCCGCAGCCAAGTGAACGATGACAATGTAGTGTCATTGTTACCCGACGGGGACGACAGCTTCTTGATGGTCACAGAGAATAACGGATTGTTCCGCTACAACGGTGACATCACTCCCTGGAAAACGGACATTGATACGGAACTAAAGAAACAGCGGGTGAACCGTGCTGTAATGACCAATGACTCTATATTCATGATAGGCACGGTCTTGAACGGTATATACGCCATCGACCGCAAAGGACATTGCCTTTGGCACTTCAACCTGGACAACCGCCTGGACAACAACACCGTCCTGGGGCTGTTCTGTGACAAAGACAACAACGTATGGGCAGCATTGGACGACGGCATTGCATACATCCACCACAACTCCCCCGTTATGCTGCTAACCCCTGCCAACCATGAAACCAAATTGGGTATGGTGTACGACATAGCCCATCGGGATGACTGTTTCTATCTGGCCACCAACCAGGGCTTGTACGAATACCACCAGATTACCGGGAATCTGCGCCTGCTTCCCCATACCGAAGGTCAGAACTGGTATGTAAAGGACATTGACGGGCAACTCTTTGCAGGCAACAATGCCCATACCTTATTAATAGGTGAAAAAGGGAACGTTTCCGTCATAAGCAATACCAACAGCAGTACGTGTCTGATAAAGTGCACCCTCTATGGCGAAGAGATACTGTTGGAATCATCCTACGCCGACTTGCGTATCTATAAAAAGAAGAACGGGCAATGGACCTTTTCGCATGTCATAGACGGCTTCATTGCACCGGTCATGCACTTGGAGGTGGACCAAAGCGGTGTCATCTGGGCTTCACACATGTATCAGGGAGTCTATAAAATAGTCTTGAGCGATGACTTGTCGGCTGTAAAAAGCGTACGGCACATCTCCCATTTAGGCTCGGAATATATCATCGGCCCTATCCAAGTAATGAAAATGCGAGGACGTATCGTCTTTTCCAGTCCCAACGGCTTCTATACCTATGACGACATCACCCGGCAGATTATCCCCTTCCAAAAGCTGAATGCCATTCTGCCCTATATCAGGAATGCTCATTCTGTGGTATCCGTCACGAACGACCGCTTCTGGCTGTCCGGTTCACATGAGTACGTACTGGTAGAGTACGCAGAAGGAGAGTACATCGTGAAGCAGCGCATCCTCATCGAACTGTTTGATTCTCCATGCATAGAGAACTACAACAATGTGTTCGTCGACAATGACGTTGTCTATTTTAATCTGAACAACGGAATCGCCAGTTACAGCAAAAACACAGACAGCCTCAGTCCTACTCTGGAGTCCGCCCTCTCACTGAGCTCGGTCACTGCTTCCTCTTCCGATAAAAAGGAGAAACGCCTGCCTCTGTCTGGAAATGTCGAACTGGAAAGCAATTACCGGGATTTGCTGTTCTCAGTAAGCCTGCCGCATTACAATAAATTGTCCGTACATTTCCATTATGTCCTGCAAGGAGGACAAGGCATGGCGCTGACATCGGACCTGAAAGAGCCCGAAATCCGCTACGGTAGCCTGGATTACGGAGAATACACATTCCAGGCAGAAGCCTATAATGATTTGGGACAGAAAATCGGTGAGGTGGAATATCATTTTGCCATAGCCCGCCCTTTCTACCTCTCCTATTATGCCTTTGCGCTCTATCTCATAGTTCTCACAGCGCTTGTCTACTTTTTCTCCAAGTGGCGCGCCAACCGTGCCATGGAAAAGAAACGGAAGGAGTATGAGGCAGAGCAGGTGCAGCAGAACATCAAGATGCGCGAGCAGGAGCATCTGATAACTCTGCAGCAACAGCAATTGCTGGAAGCCGAGTTGTCGGCAAAGAGTAAAGACCTTGCCAGCATGGCACTGGGTGTATTTGCCAAGAACGAGGTCCTGGAGAAACTTCGTACTGTCGTACAAGAGTCCCTGGTGAAAGGGCAATATGGACGCAAGAACCTCGAATCTCTGCTGAAGCTCATCAACGAAAACATCGAGACACAGGAATTTTGGGATGTATTCCAGAACAATTTCGACCTGATTCATGAGAAATTCTTCCGTAATTTGCGCGAACGTTATCCCAGTCTTACCGCTACCGACCTCCGTTTTTGTGCGCTGCTGCGCCTGAATCTTTCTACGAAAGACATTGCGCAAATGACCAACCTCACTATCCGGGGAGTAGAGGCAGCACGCTACCGTTTGCGCAAGAAACTGGATATCCCCGACGGAACGGGATTAGTGGATTTTCTCATCGACTTGAAATAAAGCGGCTACAAATCATTCAATCATAACAAACTGATTATTAGAAACAAGTAACACAAAAACGTAGTAAAACGGTACCCATTTTTACCCTAAACGTATTATCGTGGTAGTGTTTTTTTTTGCCTTACTTACCGTAATTACTTCCTTTGCCGGCAGAATTATTAACTCTTAAATTTAGTTTATGAGAAGGCAAACTTTATTTCTTCTATTCATGATTTTGTTCTCATTGCCACTGACAGTTTTGGCACAAGGAACAAAGACAGTTAAAGGAACTGTTGTTGATCAGAACAACGAACCGATTATTGGAGCCACGGTTGTAGTAAAAGGCTCTACTATTGGAGCAGCTACCGACCTCGACGGTAACTATGTACTGAACGGCGTCCCCGAAGACGCAACTCTCGTATTCAACTATTTGGGCATGTTGCCGCAGGAAATAAGCGCTGCGGGACAATCCGTCATTAATGTAAAGCTACGTGAAGATGCACAACTACTGGAAGAAGTTGTTGTTATCGGTTACGGTTCGGCCAAGGCGAAAGACCTGACGGCCCCGATTGACGTTGTCAAAGAGAAAGAACTTATCAATGTTCCTACCTCCTCCCCGATGGCAGCATTGCAGGGAAAGGTACCGGGTGTTAACATCATCAATTCGGGAACGCCGGGCGAAGGTCCTAAAGTGACCATCCGTGGTATGGGTTCCTTCGGTGACACTTCTCCTCTCTATGTAGTGGACGGAATGTTCTACGACAACATCAACTTCCTGAACAATTCCGACATTCAGGACATGACCATCTTGAAAGACGCATCCGCATCTGCCATCTACGGTGTACGCGCCGCCAACGGTGTTGTAATCATCACCACCAAGAAAGGAAGCCGCAACCAGGATGCCAAGATTACCTATAACGGTTATGTAGGTATTCAGAAAGCCACCAACCTGCTGGAGATGTGTAACTCTCACGAGTATGCCACCATGATGTTGGAAGCCAACCCGGAAGCTTACCGGTCGATTTTCGAAAAGTCAGTAGCCGAATTCGGAGGCAATATGGAAAACCTGCAATTCAATGCCGATACCAACTGGTATGACGAACTGTTGCGCACAGCCATGATGACCAATCACAGCTTGAATATCTCCGGTGGTACGGAAAAAGCGACCTACTCTGCCGGCATGAGCTATCTGGCACAAGACGGTATCATGGACGTGGAAAACTACTACCGCCGCTTGAACTTCCGTGCCGCCCTTGACTACGAAGCCCGCAAATGGCTGAAAGTAGGCTTCAACGGCGTATTCAGCAACTCGCAGCAGCAGCTTCCCAAGAATGCCGCATGGCAACAGGCATACAACACACCGTCTATCATCCCGGTGTATGATGACCGCCGCGACGATGCCGTGTTCCCTAAGAAGTACACATCGCCCGAGCAGGTGGGCCTGACCAACAACTTCAACAATCCGGTAGCCACTGCCAACTATTACGACAACCGGAACGAGACCTACCAAGTGCTGACCAACTTCTATGCACAGCTCAACCTCATCCCCGACAAGCTGAATATACGCAGTAGCTACAGCTACGACTACTCAATGATTCGCGGTTCTGAGTTCACTCCTACCTACTATGTAGGCACCAACCAGAAGAAAGAGGTTACCGAACTCACTAAAAAGAACACTAACTACTACAAATATATATGGGACAACGTGGCCACTTATACTGACAAGTGGGGCAAACACTCCTTTACCGGTATGCTGGGTGCATCCATGCGTCAAGAGCAATACCGCCTGCTCGAAGGTACCGCCACCAACGTGCCCGAAGGTGAGGACGTGTGGAAATACATCGCACTGGGCAACAAGGAAGGCGCTACGGTGAAAGACGACGGCTGGAAATACCGCGGTCTCTCCTATTTCACCCGACTGAATTACAACTACAACGACAAGTACATGTTGATGTTCACCTTCCGTGCCGACGGCTCGTCCAAGTACAACGACAAATGGGGCTACTTCCCCTCCATCGGTGCCGCATGGGTCATCTCCCAAGAACCGTTTATGAAGAACCAGAATATCTTCGACTACATGAAGCTGCGTGCCAGCTGGGGTAAGCTGGGTAACGACAAGATTGCTGCCAGTGCAGGCTTCGCAAGCATACAGAACGTACAGTCCGTATTCGGTCCCAATACCGCCATCGACGGATTCATCAACACCACCAACTTCAGCTGGCTGGGTTGGGAAGTAGTGAACGAAACCAACGTGGGCGTCAACTTCAGTACACTGAAGAACCGCTTGAACGCCGACATCGACTGGTACTACCGTCTGACTGACAACGCCGTGATTTCACCCAAGCTCCCGATGAGTGGCGAGCTGCTGGCCGGCAACAACGGACAGATTCTGAATACCGGTATCGACCTCTCCTTGAACTGGAACGACAAGATTGGCCAGGACTTCAATTACAACATCGGCGTCAATCTCTCTTATCTGCATAACGAAGTGAAAAGCCTAAAAGGAAACATGAAAATCATCAAAGGCGGAAAGACCGTGAATATGGTGGGCGAGACGATGAACTCATTCTATGGCTACAAGGTCATCGGCATCTACCAGACTCCTGAACAATGTGCTGCCGACCCCATCGCCGTGGCCAACGGACTGGAACCCGGCGACTTCATCTACGAGGACGTGAACGGCGACCATGTGATAGACGGAAACGACAAGCAGGTGTTGGGCTCATACGTGCCCAGCTTTACTTATGGCTTCAATGCCGGATTCTCTTATAAGAACTTCGACTTCAGCCTCACTACCTACGGACAAGCAGGCGGCGAACTGTGGAACCGTAAGCGTGCCCTGCGCTATGCAGCCGACTACTATAACTTTGACCGTGCACAGTATGAGAACCGCTGGACGGGTGCAGGCTCTACCAACGAACATCCGTCGGCCAAGGCTCTTCTCAAAACCTGGAACAAATCAGACAGTAACAACGCTTCCTATTTCGTAGAAAGCTCCGATTACTTCCGCATCCAGAACATCACGCTGGGCTACTCGTTCAAGAACTTGAAGATAGGCAGCTACGTGATGCCGGGACTCCGCCTCTCATTGACGGCCGACCGCCCCTTCACTACCTTCAAGGCCAACAGCTTCACACCTGAAGTGTCGGATGCCGAAGGTTGGGATACCGAAGTATACCCTCTGACTTCAACCTATACTTTCGGAGTGCAAATAGATTTCTAAACCCTAAAACGTAAAACAATGAAATTCTTAAAGAAAACATTCGCATATATACTTCCGGCCATGATGGTACTGGGAGGAGCTACCGCTTGCACCGATTTCATAGAAATCGATCCGGAGAACAAAGTTCCCGAACAAGGCGTGGACTTTACCAACAAGAACAATATGTACCAACCCGTAGTGGGTGCCTACTCCAAAGTACGCACACAGGGCATGCACTGGTGCAACGCACTATTGATGTTCACCCGCGACGGTGACGTGTGGTCGGGCCGTACCGATGACCAGGGCGATGCCGTGGCCTTCGGACGCAAGTTCAACTACAACAACTCATTCTGGGCACTGAACCAGGTATGGATGAACTTCTACGACATCATCCGCATCACCAATGCCGCCCTGCAAAGCCTCGACGGTTATGCCGAATATCTTGCTGCAGGAAGCGAAGATTACAAAACCTACGAATCCTATTGCGGCGAAGTACGTACCATCCGTGCATGGGCTTACTATTGTCTGGTGACCAATTTCGGTTCCACCGTCATCTACCGTGACAACCTGCAGACCGATTTTCGCCGTTCTACCGTAGAGGCCGTATATAATTATATGCTGGAAGATTTGAACTACGCCATCGACAAACTGCCCCGCATGCGTCCCAACCAGATGGAACACAAGGGAGCCGTGACAGCCTTCACCGCCCAAGCATTGGCCGCCCGCATCTATCTGCTGAAAGGAGACTATGCACAAGTGGAGACACTGACCGATGACATCATCAAGAACGGTGGATTCCGTCTCTACGACGACTTCTACCAGCTGTTCAAAATTCCCGGAAAGTTGTGTGACGAATCTTTGTTCGAATGCCAGGTAACAGACTACGGCAATGGTTCTGGCGATTACCTGGGCGTAGACCAATGGTTCAATTTCCAGGGTCCGAACATGGCAGAGAGGTATGATGAAGTAGTGAACGCAGACGGTACCATCAGCTACAAGCAAGCCGAAGGCACCAAGTCCATAGGCGGCTGGAATTTCATAGGCTATGAACCCGAGTTCGTGGCATGGGCCGAAGCCCGTGGCGAAGGTGTGCGTGCCGAAACTTCTTTCCTGAAAGCCCTGAGCAAGACGCGCGAGGGTTGGCAGGTAGGTCCCACATCGGCCACCAAGACCGACTGTTGGAACGGCAAAGGTTACCTTCCCTACAATCAGATGACTCTTCCACGTACGACCTACGGAGCCAACAACAATGTGCGTATCATCCGCTATGCCGAAGTGCTGCTGATGAACTCCGAAGCCAAAGTCAGACTGGGCAAGGATGGAGACGCAGGCTACAACGAAGTGCGCCAGCGTGCAGGCATGAGCACCAAAACCGGTGTTACCCTGAAAGACGTGATGGACGAACGCCGGATGGAACTTTGCGGCGAATGGTGTGCCCGTTATGTGGACTTGGTGCGTACCGGCGATGCCGCCACCGTACTCGGTCCCAAAGGATGGACAGCAGAAAAGACTTATTGGCCCATACCGGCCAACCAGTTGGACGACCTTCCTGATTTGAAGCTGGAACCCATTGACGGAATTGCCGAATAAATCCGTTCCAATATGGTAAAAAGATTCCTAATCAGTTGTGGAATAGCCTTTGCCGCTCTGGCGGCAAAGGCAACCCCTGACGATTCCATCAAAGTGGTGAAGGGGCAAGTCAGTGACTATTACATCACTGTAACCCAAGACCGTATCGTAAAAGGACACGTACTGGACACCAACCGCCAGCCACTCGCAGGCGCCACAGTCATGTTCTTCGCAAGTCCCATGCACAATACCACTGCCCACGACGGCAGCTTTGCCATCAAAGGAGCGAAGAACGACGTGCACCTGTATGTCTACTATCCCGGGAAAAAGATAGTGAACAGAATCCTGGCACTGGATGAAACCGATATTGAGGTAGTGATGGAAAAAGAGGTACACAAGGCAACCGCAATCTGCCGCCCCGCCCAGGCGACCCGGTGGTATGACCCACAGGCGCCTCTGTCGCGCACCTTCTGCAATCCGATGAACATCAGTTACAACTTCGAGCCTTTCAACAACAATGTGCGTCCCAACGGTTCGTTCCGTTCCTCTGCCGACCCGATGGCGGTGGAATACAAGGGAGAATACTTTCTGTTCTCCACCAACCAGGGCGGTTTTCACTATTCCAAGAACCTGGTGGATTGGGATTTCGTTCCTGCCGGCTTCCAGCGCAAGCCTACGGACGATGACCAGTGTGCGCCGGCCGCCTATGTAAGCGGCGACACGCTGTTCTATACCGGCTCCACCTACGAAGGTCTGGCCGTGTGGTACAGCACGCATCCCAAAACGGGACGTTTCAAACGTGCCATCGAAAAGAACGTACTTCCTTCATGGGATCCTTGTCTGTTTCTGGACGACGACGGCAGATTGTATCTGTACTATGGCTCCAGCAATGAATATCCCTTGAAAGCGGTAGAACTGGACCGGAATGATTTCTACCCCATCAGCAAGATTCACGATGTCATGATGCTCCGCCCCGAAGAACACGGCTGGGAACGTTTCGGCATGAACAATGACGATGAAGTGACACTCCGCCCATTCACAGAGGGCGCTTACATGACCAAACACAATGGCAAATATTATTTCCAATATGGTGCTCCGGGCACTGAATTCAAAGTCTATGCCGATGGCGTATATGTTTCGGATTCCCCGCTGGGCCCGTTTGTCTACCAGAAGCATAACCCGATGTGCTACAAGCCGGGCGGTTATGTGCAAGGTGCCGGTCATGGAGGCACGTTCTGCGACGTGAAAGGCAATTACTGGCACGTGGCCACCTGCATGCTCTCCCTGAAGTACAAGTTCGAACGCCGCATCGGTCTTTATCCGGTGGCTTTCGACAAGGATGGTGTCATGTATTCGTCCACTGCCTTCGGCGATTATCCCAACTGGGCAGAACCGATGGACGTAAAGAACCCTGCAGAGCGTTTCACGGGATGGATGCTTCTGTCCTACGGCAAACCGGTGGAGGTATCATCTACGGATAGCATCCATGCAGCTTCCAACCTGACGGACGAAAGTATGCGCACCTACTGGGCAGCCCGTTCCGGCAACCCCGGCGAATGGGCCGGGATAGACCTGGGCAGTACAAAGAATGTACGTGCCGTGCAGTTGAACTTCTACGACCATAAAGCGGTTCAATACAACCGTGCCATGGATATTTATCACCAATACCGTATTTTTGCTTCCGAAGACGGAAAAGAATGGACATTGGTCATAGACAAGAGCGACAGTGACAAGGATTGTCCGCACGACTACATCGAGCTCAACGAGCCGTTGCGTGCCCGTTATCTGAAATACGAGAATGTGCACATGCCTACGGGAAATGTCGCCTTGTCCGGCTTCCGCGTCTTCGGGAACGGTGACGGCGATGTCCCGCAAGCCGTGAAAGGACTGACTGTGAAACGTGACAGGAAAGACCGCCGGAATGCCCTTATCTCCTGGCAACCCGAAGCAAGCGCCTATGGCTACAACATCTACTACGGCACCGCCGAAGGCAAGATGTACAATGCCATCACGGTACTGGGACAGACGGAATATGACTTCCGCGGACTGGATGCGGACACGGACTATTACTTCACTATCGAGGCGCTGAACGAAAACGGCCGCTCGCCATTGTGCAAGATGACAAAAAATTAAACACAAGAAATAAAGATATGAAAAAACCAATAATGATACATGTGCTGGCTTTGTTCCTGATTTCCACATTGGCGGGCTGTGCATCCTGCTCTTCCGACTTGAAGGAAAACGGGAAAGAGAACGGAAAAGAGGAAAAGCCCGACACAGAGGAAGTACGTCCCGAATCATTCGCTTCGGATGACGAAATGCTTGATTACATCCAGAAGGTACATTTGAACTACATGTGGGACGGTGCGGAACCGACCTCCGGACTGGCACGCGAACGCATCCACCTGGATGGGGATTATCCCGAAAAGGACCAGAATGTTGTCACCACCGGCGGCAGCGGATTTGGTATAGCCGGACTGCTGGTAGGCATCGAACGCGGCTTCATCCCCAGGGAAGAAGGCGTGAAGCGCCTGACCAAGATTGCCGATTACCTGAAACGCGCCGACCGCTTCCACGGCGTATGGCCCCATTGGTTGTACGGCCCTACCGGCAAGGTGAAACCTTTCGGACAAAAAGATAACGGCGGAGACTTGGTGGAAAGCTGCTTCCTGATGCAAAGCTTGCTTTGCGTACGCCAATACTTCCGCGACGGCAACGAGCAGGAAAAGGCGCTGGTAGAGAAGATTGACCAATTGTGGAAAGAGATGGAGTTCAGCTGGTATCAGAATGGCAAGGATGTCATCTACTGGCACTGGTCTCCCGAATACAACTGGGAAATGAACTTCCCGCTGGAAGGCTACAACGAAGCATTGATTGTGTATGTGCTCGCAGCCTCCTCCCCCACTTATCCCGTTCCGGCTTCAGCCTACCACAACGGCTGGGCACGCGGCGGCGGCATCAAGTCCGACTCTGCCCCCTACGGCCTGCCTTTGGAATTGAAACACAACGGAGCCGAGAAACTGGGCGGTCCCTTGTTCTGGGCACAATACTCGCACATCGGTCTGGACCCGCGCAACCTGAGCGACCGCTATGCCAACTACTGGAACGTGGTGCGCAACCATGCCCTCTCCAACTACCGCTACTGCGTGGAGAATCCCAAACAATACAAAGGTTACGGCGAGGACTGCTGGGGACTGACCGCCAGCTACTCTACCAAAGGCTATGCAGCCCACTGCCCGGGCGACAACGACCATGGTGTCATCACACCGACAGCAGCCTTGTCCAGTTTTCCCTACACACCGGAGGAATCCATGCGTGCACTGAAGTATTTCTATTCCAAAGGCGACTGGATTTGGGGCAAGTACGGATTCTACGATGCCTTCTCCGAGGGAAGTGACTGGACGGTGCCCCGCTATCTTGCCATCGACCAATGCACCATTGCCCCGATGATTGAGAACTATCGTTCCGGCTTGTTGTGGAAACTCTTCATGAGCTGTCCCGAGGTTCAGGAAGGATTGCAGAAGCTGGGATTTAAGGCTTAGGGATTTACGATTGAAGTTAGTATGCGACATGATGGAGCAGCTAAGCTTAAGTTGAATTTCCATATCACTATTCCCCTCCCCCTTCAGGGGGCCGGAGGGGATAATCAAAATTATATCATATGAAGAAATACACATTATTAGCAGCCTTGGCTTTCTCTGCCCTCACCGTGACGGCAACGCCCAAAGAAAACACATCCCAAGGCAATCCGCAGGAGATGGATAAATTCATTACGGAGCTGATGGGCAAAATGACGCTGCACGAGAAAATCGGTCAGCTCAACCTGCCGGTAACGGGAAACATCGTCACCGGACAAGCCAAGAGCAGCGACGTTGCCGGTAAAATCCGCAACGGTGAAGTCGGAGGTCTGTTCAACCTGAAAGGCGTGAAGAACATCCGCGAAGTGCAGAAACTTGCCGTAGAGAACAGCCGCCTGGGCATCCCCTTGCTGTTCGGTATGGACGTGATTCACGGTTACGAAACGGTATTCCCCATCCCCTTGGCACTCTCGTGCAGTTGGGACATGGAGGCTATAGAGAAATCGGCCCGTATCGCCGCCATTGAGTCGAGTGCAGACGGTATCTGCTGGACGTTCAGCCCGATGGTGGACATCTGCCGCGATGCCCGTTGGGGACGTGTATCAGAAGGCAACGGTGAAGACCCCTTCCTGGGTTCAGCCATTGCACAAGCCATGATTCGCGGTTATCAGGGCAAGGATATGAGTGCCAACAACGAGATAATGGCTTGCGTAAAGCACTTCGCACTGTATGGCGCCGGAGAAGCCGGCCGCGACTACAACACGGTGGATATGAGCCGCAACCGTATGTTCAACGAATACTTCCCTCCCTACAAGGCTGCCGTAGAAGCCGGTGTGGGTAGCGCAATGACCTCCTTCAATGAAATTGACGGAGTACCCGCCACTGCCAACCACTGGCTGCTGACCGACGTACTACGCAACCAATGGGGCTTCGACGGCTTCGTGGTGACAGACTATACAGCCATCTCCGAAATGATAGACCACGGAATCGGCGACCTGCAGGAAGTATCCGCACGTGCCCTGACCGCCGGAACAGACATGGACATGGTAGCCGACGGATTTATCGGCACACTGGAAAAGTCTCTGAAAGAAGGCAAAGTGACCGAAGCCGACATTGACAAAGCCTGCCGACGCATCCTGGAGGCCAAATACAAGCTGGGATTGTTTGCCAATCCGTACAAATACTGTGACGTGAAGCGTGCCGAAAAAGAAGTGTTCACTCCCGAGCACCGCTCCATTGCCCGCCAGATTGCCACAGAGACATTCGTGCTGCTGAAGAACCAGGACAACCTGCTGCCCTTGCAGCGCAAAGGCAACATCGCCTTGATTGGCCCGCTTGCCAACACCCGCGCCAACATGCCGGGTACTTGGAGTGTGGCAGCCACGGCAGACAGATACAGCACCCTATTGGAAGGTTTCAAGAATGCTGTCGGCTCCAAGGCCAACATTCTCTATGCACAAGGCAGCAACTTGATGTACGATGCCGACTACCAGACACGCGCCACGATGTTCGGCCGTGAACTGCCCCGCGGCAATGACCAAGAACTGCTGGACGAGGCCCTGAAAGTAGCCGCACAAGCCGATGTCATCGTAGCCGCTCTCGGCGAGTCTTCCGAGATGAGTGGTGAGAGCAGCAGCCGTTCCGAACTGGAAATGCCGGACGCACAGCGACACCTGCTGGAAGCATTGCTGAAAACGGGCAAGCCCGTAGTATTGGTATTGTTCTCCGGACGTCCCGTAGTGCTGACTTGGGAGGATAAGCATGTCCCCGCCATCCTGAATGTATGGTTCGGAGGTAGCGAAGCTGCCGATGCCATTGCCGATGTAGTGTTCGGAGACGTTTGCCCCAGCGGTAAGCTGACCACCACCTTCCCGCAGAATGTAGGCCAGTTGCCTATGGCATACAACCACAAGAATACCGGACGTCCTTTGAAAGAAGGCAAATGGTTCGAGAAGTTCCGCAGCAACTACCTGGATGTGAGCAACGACCCACTATATCCCTTCGGCTATGGCTTGAGCTACACCACCTTCCGGTACAGTGACATCACGCTCAGTTCCAAGCAACTGAATGCAGACGGCAAACTGACTGCTTCCGTAACCGTGACCAATACGGGCAACTACGATGCGGATGAAATCGTGCAGCTCTATATCCGCGACCTGGTGGGCAGCATTACCCGCCCCGTGAAAGAGCTGAAAGGCTTCGAGCGCATCCACCTGAAGAAAGGCGAAAGCAAGCAGGTGACCTTCACCATTACCCCCGAATTGCTGAAGTTCTACAACTACGACATACAGTATGTATACGAACCCGGCGAGTTCCACGTAATGATTGGACCCAACAGCCGCGATGTAAAGACTACGAGTTTTGAGTTGAAATAGGTATAGTTTTGCTTTTAGGTAAGAGGGCAGTCCGCAAGAACCGGGCTGCCCTTTTTTAACACCGTCACCAAATCTTTTTTGCATTTTGATTGTTCAGAGGAGAAAACTGAATTAGTTATCCACTAAAAGATGAATGTAATGAAGAAGAACCTAAACCTTCCCAAGAAGAAAACCGGAAGACTAAGAAACCTATTTCTGACGGTGTGCCTGCTGGCAAGTGTCGCCGCATCGGCACAGGAAAAAACAGTAACCGGTACTGTGACCGATGCACTGGGTGATCCGCTAATCGGCGCCACCGTATTGGTACAAGGAACCTCCAACGGCGTGATTACCGACATAGACGGCCGGTACTCCATCCAGGCCACCCCGGAGAACACATTGGATTTTTCCTATGTAGGCATGGTGAAGCAAGCTGTCAAGGTAGGCAGCCAGTCGGTAATCAACGTCCAGATGAAAGACGACTCGCAGATGCTGGCCGAAACCGTGGTCATCGGTTATGGCAGCGCCAAGAAGCGAGACCTTACGGGCTCCATCACCAACATTAAAGGCGACGAAATCGCCAACAAGCCGGTGGTCAACCCCGTATCCGCACTACAAGGCAAGATTGCCGGCGTGCAGGTGATAAACTCCGGCAAGGCAGGCTCCGACCCGGAAATCCGTGTACGCGGAACAAACTCCATCAACGGCTACAAGCCACTCTATGTCGTGGACGGACTGTTCAACGACAACATCAACTTCCTGAATCCGCAGGACATCGAATCCATGGAGATACTGAAAGACCCGTCGTCGCTCGCCATCTTCGGTGTGCGCGGTGCCAACGGTGTGATTATCATCACCACCAAGAAGGCGAAAGAGGGACAGACACGCGTCAATATCAACGGCTCGTTCGGTTTCAAGTCCGTCACCGACAAAATTGCACTGACGGATGCCGAAGGATTCAAACTGCTGTACAACGAACAGTTGAGGAATGAAGGCAACCCGGAATACAACTTCTCGGACTGGACGGGAAACACCAACTGGCAGGATGAAATCTTCCAGACCGGGTTCATCACCAACAACAACATCAGCATCACGGGTGCCTCGGACAAGAACAGCTTCTATCTCGGTGCGGGCTATGCTTACGAACAAGGCAATATCAAGCACGAGAAGTACAGCAAAATCACGCTGAACATCAGCAACGACTATAAAGTGACGGACAACCTCAAGGTAGGTTTCCAATTCAACGGGGCACGCATGCTGCCCGCCGACACGAAGAGTGTGGCTACGGCCCTGCGCGCAGCTCCGGTGGCGCATGTATTCAATTCCGAGTACGGCCTCTACACTTCACTGCCCGGATTCCAGAAGGCACAGATGAACAACCCGATGGTGGACGTGGACCTGAAGGCGAATACCACGAAAGCCGAGAACTACCGTGGCTCGGGCAATGTGTACGGCCAATGGGATTTCCTGAAACACTTCCAGTTCAAGGCCATGTTCTCCCTGGACTATGCCTCGAACAGCACACGGACATACACCCCGGTTATCCAGGTATATGACGCAAGCGTCGAGGGAGACATAGCCACGCTGGGCAACGGCAAGACCGGAGTGTCCCAAGCCAAAGAAACGGAAATGAAGGTACAGAGCGACTATCTGCTGACCTACACCAACTCCTGGGGAGACCACAGCGTGACGGCCACAGCCGGTTTCACCACCTACTACAACAAGCTCGAGAATCTGAACGGCGCCCGTACCCAAGGGGTAGGCCTGGTCATTCCGGACAATCCCGACAAATGGTACGTAAGTATCGGCGACGCAGCCACCGCCACCAACGGCAGTACGCAGTGGGAGCGCTCCACCGTGTCCGTGCTGGCACGCGTGCTCTACAACTACAAGGGCAAGTACCTGTTCAACGGCTCCTACCGCCGCGACGGTTCTTCCGCCTTCTCCTACACCGGCAACCAGTGGCAGAACTTCTACTCCGTCGGCCTGGGCTGGCTGATGAGCGAGGAAGCATGGATGAAGGACATCACCTGGCTGGATATGCTGAAACTGAAAGGCTCATGGGGCACACTGGGCAACCAGAACCTGGACCGCGCCTATCCCGCCGAACCGTTGCTGACGAATGCCTACTCCGCCGTGTTCGGCACCCCGTCTGCCATCTATCCGGGCTACCAGCTTGCCTACCTGCCCAACCCCAAACTGCGCTGGGAGAAGGTGGAAGCCTGGGAAGCCGGTGCAGAAGCCAACTTCCTCCGCAACCGCCTGCACTTTGAAGGGGTGTACTACAAGAAGAAAACCAAAGACCTGCTGGCCGAAGTGCCGGGCATCTCGGGCACCGTACCGGGTATCGGAAACCTTGGCTCCATCGAGAATTCGGGCGTAGAGCTTGCCTTGAGCTGGCGCGACCGGATAGGCGACTGGAACTACAACATCGGAATGAACCTTGCCACCATCAAGAACAAGGTACTGAGCCTCGTGCAGGAAGGCTACTCCATCATAGCCGGAGACAAGCAGCAGAGCTACACAATGGCAGGATACCCCATCGGCTACTTCTACGGCTACAAGGTGGAAGGCGTCTACCAGACCCAGGAGGAGATTGAGCACTCTCCCAAGAACACACTGGCAACCGTCACCCCGGGCGACCTGAAATTCCGCGACGTGAACGGTGACGGTGAAATCACCACGGCAGACCGTACGATGATTGGTAATCCTACACCCGATGTCACCTACGGCTTCACGCTCGGCCTGGGCTACAAGAACTGGGAGCTTGCCGTTGACATGATGGGACAAGGCGGCAATCAGATTTACCGTACCTGGGACAACTACAACTGGAGCCAGTTCAACTTTATGGAGCAACGCATGGACCGCTGGCACGGTGAAGGGACCAGCAACACCCAGCCGCTGCTGAACACCAAGCATACCATCAACAATCTGAACTCCGAGTATTACATAGAGGACGGCTCGTTCTTCCGCATCCGTAACGTGTCGCTGGCATACAACTTCGACAAGGCGCTGATTTCGAAGATAGGCATGCAGGCGCTGAAGCTCTACGTGAACATACAGAACCTGAAGACGTGGAAGCACAACACCGGATATACCCCGGAACTGGGCGGAAGCGCCATCGCCTTCGGGGTGGACGACGGCAGTTATCCGATGCCGGCGATTTATACGTTCGGATTTAATCTGACGTTCTAAAAGCCTCTCCCCTAAAAAAGAGTAACTTCAAACCTCCCCCGACTCCTTCAAAGGGAACGGGGAATGAAAAATATAAATTTATGAAACTGATAAAATACATATTTACATTGCTGGTGGGTGCAACAGCCCTCTCACTGACATCCTGCAACGACTTCCTGGACCGCGATCCGCTGGGGCAGTTCACGGAAGATGACTCTCCCAACGCCCTTGTAGGCGGGAAGATATTCAACGTCTACTACCTGATGCGCTCGTACGACATCACTGCCGGTATTCCTGCTTTTATGGTGCACATGGTGCGCAGCGAGGACTCCGAGAAAGGCAGTGACGCCGGCGACGGCAGCAACGAGGCCGCCATGTGGGACGACTTCGAATACACTGCCTCCAACGGGCCGCTCAGCGCCTATTGGGGACAGAACTACAAAATCATCTACCAGTGCAACGAAATCCTGGACGACATTGAGAAGAGCGGACACAAGGACGACACCGAAGCCATCCGCAACCGCGGCGAAGCGCTCTTCTTCCGTGCCTGGTGCTACTTCAACCTGGTACGCGCCTTTGGCGAAGTGCCGCTGGTCACCATCAAGGTAGTGGAAGCCTCCGATGCCAACGTGCCCAAGACCACGGCGGAAAAGATATACGAACAGATTGACAAAGACCTGACCGAAGCCGAAGAATGCCTGCCCCTGCGGTGGGACAGCGACTATACGGGACGGCTGACCTGGGGCGCCGCACGCTCCCTGCACGCACGCACCTATATGATGCGGAACGATTGGGACAATATGTACACAGCCTCCACCGAAGTGATAAAGTCGGGCATCTACAACCTGAATACACCGGTCGACAAAGTCTTCACCGTAGAAGGGGAAAACTGCGGCGAGAGCATCTTCGAACTGCAATGCGAAGCCACCGATGCCATGAAAGAGGATGCCAGCATCGGCAGCCAGTTCTGCCAGGTGCAAGGGGTGCGCGGAGCCGGCGAGTGGGACCTGGGATGGGGCTGGCACATGGCCACCAAACTGATGGGAGAAGCCTTTGAGCCGGGCGACCCGCGCCGGAACGCCACATTGCTCTACTTTCGCCGCAGCACGGACGAGCCCATCACACCGGAGAATACCAACCAGCCTTATGGCGAGTCACCCGTATCCACCGCCATGGGTGCCTACTTCAACAAGAAGGCCTACACGGACCCGACACTGCGCCGCAAGTACAGCCGTATGGGTTTCTGGGTAAACATCCGCCTCATCCGCTATCCGGACGTGCTGCTGATGGCTGCCGAAGCCGCCAACGAGAAAGGGCTGACGGGCGAAGCCGCCGGGTATCTGGAACAAGTACGCGCCCATGCCCGCGGCACACTGGCAGACGTGCTTCCGAAGGTAGAATCTGCCAGCCAGTCTGTGCTGCGTGACGCCATTCGCCACGAACGCCGCGTAGAGCTGGCACTGGAACCCGACCGCTTCTACGACCTCGTGCGCTGGGGCATTGCCAAAGAAGTGCTGCAAGCTGCCGGAAAGAATTACCAGGACAAGAATGCACTACTGCCTCTGCCCCAGACAGAGATAGACAAATCGAACGGAGTACTGGTACAGAACCCCGACTATTGATACCCGGCCAAAGGAAACAGCCGACCCAATCAATGGCAAAAGGTCTATTTCATAACTTGCTTTCAATCAAAGCATTGCTACTGCAAAGAGCTGCAAACTTTTTGCAGTGGCACTGCAAAAGTGTTGCAGTAGCACTGCACAACAGTTACAGTAGCGCTGCAAATCGTTTGCAGTATCACTGCAGAGAAATTGCAGCACCGTTGCAAAGAAGTCATAGCGCCACTGCAATAGAGTGACGGCAATCTAAAAACAATGAAGGGAACATACTTACAAACAATTAATTCAATATGAATATGAAGAAAATTTTCAAGAGAACAAGTCTGCTGCTCGCGACCGCTTTAATAGGCGTCACCGTGCAGGCGCAGAAGTCTCCGCAGGACATGGACCGCTTCATCGACGCACTGATGCGCCGGATGACTGTGGAAGAGAAAATCGGCCAGCTCAACCTGCCCGTGACCGGAGAAATCACCACCGGTCAGGCAAAGAGCAGCGACGTGGCCAAGAAGATTGAGCAGGGGCTCGTGGGAGGGCTTTTCAATCTGAAAGGAGTGGCCAAGATACGCGACGTACAGAAACTGGCCGTAGAGAACTCCCGCCTGGGCATCCCCCTGCTGTTCGGCATGGATGTGATACATGGCTATGAGACCATCTTCCCCATCCCCCTCGGCCTCTCCTGCACGTGGGACATGGCAGCCATCGGGCAGTCTGCCCGCATCGCCGCCATCGAAGCCAGTGCCGACGGCATCTCATGGACCTTCAGCCCGATGGTGGACATCAGCCGTGACCCGCGCTGGGGACGTGTATCCGAAGGTTCGGGCGAAGACCCGTTCCTCGGAGGCGCCATCGCCCGCGCCATGGTGTTGGTATCAGGGAAAAGACCTGAACGACCAACTGACACGGAACGACGAAATCATGGCATGCGTCAAGCACTTCGCACTGTACGGTGCCGGAGAAGCCGGACGCGACTACAACACCGTAGACATGAGCCGCAACCGCATGTTCAACGAATACATGTACCCCTATGAAGCAGCCGTCCGCGCCGGAGTGGGTAGTGTGATGGCCTCCTTCAACGAAGTGGACGGCGTGCCCGCCACCGCCAACCACTGGCTGATGACAAACGTGCTGCGCAAACAATGGGGCTTCAACGGTTTTGTGGTGACCGACTTTACCGGTATCTCCGAAATGGTGGAACACGGAATCGGCAACCTGCAGACCGTTTCCGCTCGTGCGCTCAACGCCGGTGTGGACATGGATATGGTGAGCGAAGGTTTCGTGGGCACGTTGAAAAAGTCGCTCATCGAAGGCAAAATAACCATGAAGACACTAGATGCAGCCTGCCGCCGCATCCTTGAAGCAAAATACAAGTTAGGGCTGTTCGATGACCCTTACAAATACTGCGACCTCAGCCGTCCCGCACGCGACATCTTCACCCGCGAGCACCGCGCCGCTGCCCGCCGGATTGCCGCCGAAAGCTTTGTGCTGCTGAAAAACGAACCTTTTGAGGGACAAGGCAAGAAGTCTTCCCATCCCGTCCTTCCCTTAGAGAAGCAAGGCACCGTCGCCGTCATCGGCCCCCTGGGCAATACCCGCAGCAACATGCCCGGTACCTGGAGTGTTGCCGCACGCCTGGACGACTATCCCTCTCTGTACGAAGGATTGAAGGAGATGACAGCCGGCCGAGTGAACATCACCTACGCCAAAGGCAGCAACCTCATCGGTGATGCAGCCTACGAGGAACGCGCCACCCTATTCGGCCGTTCGCTGGGCCGGGACAACCGTACGGATAAGGAGCTGCTGGACGAAGCTTTGAAGGTGGCCTCCGGTGCCGACGTGATTGTAGCCGCCCTGGGCGAATCGTCCGAAATGAGCGGTGAAAGCTCGAGCCGT
>OHEZ01000636.1_pt1 | contig 20248 bp, 10 predicted proteins | sample 1567391 | NCBI WGS metagenome assembly OHEZ01 (sample SAMEA3879518, study PRJEB24766) | human gut metagenome | biome: human-associated habitat; feature: feces | place: USA | collected 1985/1987
TCGTGGTCGCGTATCCCACGTTCTTGTACTTGCCGCCCATGGTCGTGGTCGTGCCAGGGGCATCCACCACCATCACGCCGATTCGGTCGGCGTTCCACCCGTTGTCCACAGCACGGGTCTTCGGCCCGCTCACGCCTGCCGTGATTCGTGCTTCCACCGGATTGTTCTGTACCTCGTTCTCTTGTGTACACGCAGCCAATAGCGTTGCCGCTGCTGCAATAATGAAAAACCTCATGTTCATTGTCATAATCTTGTTTTTTTGATTAAAATATTTATCGTCAGTTAGCATCCCCATTGCCGCTTTCTACCTCGTTCCAGCCCGTGATGGTTGCGCCCGTTACCCCGGCCTCTACGGGCAAAAGCAGATTACCCGTGAGTTTAACCGGTTTGGTGCCGTTATTGAAGTCCCTTATGGCCTCGGTAAGGTCGCTCACTACCCGCTGCGTGTCACCGTTGTTGAAAGTGATGTCCACCGTCAGCGTATGCGTTTCCGTCGGGACGATGCCGAGCAGTCGGAAAAAGATTGTGAACTTGTTGTCGTCCTGCCTGAAAGCGTTTGTTACTTGTGCCGCTACACTCCGGTCGCCTGTTGCCATATCCGCTGCCGAAGCCACGCCGGAGAGCGTTGCCGTAGCCGACTGTACACGGCTGTAGTCGCCTTCCGTGGCGGTCAGTTCGATGTCGAGCCTGCGCACGTATTGTCTCATCGGGGCGGTGACGTGCAGGGTGTCGTCCGCCACGACGCTGATGTCCTGGTGCGAGGCGAAGAGGTAGCCGAGGTGCGGCTCTATTGCACCCGTCAGATCCACCGGATTCACCGTTGCCTTGTTTCCGTCGATACTAATCCCCTCCGGGGAGTTGTACACCGTCAGACCGTAGCCACCGGGCGCGAGCAGCGCGTCGAACACGTTGGTCGCTGCGCTCACGTTCTGTTCCCTCCCGCCGATGCGCAGTGTGTATGCCTGCGGTATGTCCGCCTCGGTGCTCTTTCCGCTCCAGTCCGTGGTTACGACCACCGCCCCACGGTCGGGGTGCGGCGTGTCATAGAGGTCGTCCTTCACGCACGAGGTCAGTATGGTCACCGCACCTATTAGATATAATAAGGTATAAGCCTTTCCGTATGCTCCCATATATTCCTTTATCTGTCGTATGATTGTCGTTGTATTCATTGTTCCTCCTTTCCGCTAAAAGATGTTCCACACCAGGGTGACACCCGCCGAGACGGGGCCCCACCAGTTCTTTGTTTCGCTGCCGCGCCTTACCCTCACGCCGTTGATGACCACATACTTGTCATAGTCGGCATGGATATAGCCCAACCCTAAGGAGAAGTCCATCGAGAGGGCATTGTTCAGTTTCAGCACGTAGCCGCCGGTGATGCCGCCACCCATGATGTCGCCCTGCTTGCCGGTCTCCGACAGCTTGTAGTTGAATGAGCCGACTTTGTACATAGCACCTACGTAGCCGCGTTTCTCGCTGCCTATATAATAGCGGAGTTCCGGTGCCACTTCCCAAAGGGCGTATCTTCTGTCCTTGTCATTCCACGACCACGAAGTCCACGAGCCGTTCACGGATATTCCCCATGACGGGTTGATGTGCCACTCAATACCGAGGTCGGGCGTGAGGGTTGCCCAACGCAGCAGGTTGGCACGCAGTGATAATCCCAAAGTTGTGGATGATGCCGACAGTACGGATTCAGGCTGATTTTCCTGTCCGGTAGACACCTTTGCCCCCTCTGTGTCTTGGATTGTTTCTGTAGCCTTGTCGTTTTCACGGTGTGACTGTTCCTTTTCTTCCTCGTAACCGGGATGTGTATCCTCCGCAATAACCGGCACTTTCTCTTTCGGCAGTATGATACGCACCGTCACGAAGTCGCCCTTCGAGGCATGGTTACGGGTGATGAAGTTGTTTTCACGCAGTCCTTTCCGGGTAATCAACTCTGATTTCACACGGTTGGAACGTGTCCCGGCGATAGCGAGGCTTGCCCGTTCCGACTTGCCGGAGTTACAGTATCCGTCCACGTAAAGAGGCAGCCGTCCCTCCACTATATCCGGTTTGTTACTTTCGATACACTCCAGAAGACGGTAAGTATTCGATAAACTCCCTCGTATATTGGGTAACGTATGTTCATAATGTCGTTTATTCATTTTATCGTTCTATGATTTATTGTTACATCAATTCAACCCAAAGATGTGCGGGTTCTATAGTAATTGATATTATCCCTACTAATGGAGCGGATAAAAGGAAGTTTTTCCCCTTTGCCCCTTATTTTCCTGTGACAAATGTGATAAAGCGATATTTTTATCCCTACTTTCCCGCCATAATTGGTATAAAAGGGTATTCTTTCCCTTATTTTCCCTATTTATCGGGGATAATGAAGATAAAAACGGCACTTTATTCCCTATTTTCCCGTCTTGATTGGCATAAAACGGTAGTTTTCCCGTGTTTAGGCGAGATTTACGAAGGTATCAGGAGTCTTTCTTGGGAGATTCCGGTGACGTAACGGATAATATCTTGCCCTTGGATAACAGATTGTCAGGTAACAATTCGGCCAGATCCATCGAGTAGTCATCGTCATAATCATGTATATGTTCAAGGAAGTAGATCAGCCACGTGCGGAAGTCAGCCCCGGCAGCCTTGCAGCAGCCGAAGAACGAGTAGAGCACCGCCGCATCTTCAGCGGCATCATTATTGCCACAGAACAGGTAATTACGTCTGCCGCACGCGACAGGCCGCACTTTATTTTCTATCTCGTTATTATCCGGTCTGTAACGACCGTCCAGATGGTACCTGGAGAGTTTGTCGAACCTTCCGTATGTATATTTTATGGCTTTTCCGATCGGACTGTCTTTCATTACTTTGGGATATTCATTGACCAGCCATTTCTCGAAGCGCACAAGTATGGGATATGCAAGACGTGCCCTAAGTTCAGCCCTCTGTTCGTAAGTCAGGCGTTCATCGTCAGCCTTACGCTCCACGTCATAAAGCAACTGTATCTGTGCGAGCGCATAGTCGGCACGCTGCATGTCATTCTTTCTTGCCTCCCAAAAATGTCTGCGTGCATGGGCCCAACAGCCAAGAAGGATAATACCTTTCTTGGCGTCCAGCATCTCGTACCTTTCGTATCCGTCCGTCTGTATGGCTCCCCGGAACTTGCCGAAGAGTTTCAGCACCACCTTTCCACTTCGGGAACCCTTGTCATAGTAAAAGAACTGACGTCCGGTCATGACACTGCGCACAAGCCAGATATAACCTTTGACCGTCTTGTGTCTCTCGTCATTCATCACGGGGATTGTCGTTTCATCCGACTGTATGTAGTCAGTCTGCATCACCAGCTCCCATAATCGGAAGTAAAGGGGCCTTAGCAAATCCGCCACATCCTTGAACCAGTCGTTGACCGTTGACGCGGGGAGATGTACCCCCACACGTTTGAACTGTTCCAGTTGCCTGTGGAACGGTATGTGATCCACATATTTCCCTATCATCATGTCTGCCAGCAATGAGGCAGAGGCATAGCTCTTTGCTATTGGCATGACGGGAAGCGGGCCGGTCTTGAACTCGTTTGTACCCTTCCGTTTGGCTGTATGGCGCACTATCCTGCGGATATAGAACTTCTCGGGCTCGTGCATAAGGATCTCGGTCACTTCCTCTCCGGGAAGGAGCGTCCACTCTTCCGGATTATACCCTTCGGGATATATATGGACCACCTCACGCTCAAGATTCTCCGGAAGGGATTTTCTCGCAGGATGCTGCTTCCCCGCTTTTTTACGGGCGATGATCGCTTCTCTGGTAGCCTTCAACTCCTTTTCTGCTTCTTCTGCGGCTTCAGCCTCCTGGGGAAGCATGTCAAAGCCTTCAAAATCCAGCCAGCGGTCCTGGGCGTCAGGCTTTATGAACTTTTCCGCCTTCTTACCGTACAACTGCCGTTCAAGATAGGATACACGTTGCTCCAGACTGTTGATTTTTGCTTCCTTTTGGGCGATTATGGCATCCTTGTCAGACAATAAAGCCTCATACACCTCTTTGTCCGCAGCTTTAAGGGGCTGCGTGGACACCATCTCCTTCAACCGGCTGTTTTCTCTATACAGACAGTCGCATTTGTGCATGAGATCCTTTATCAGTAATTCCTTATCGGTTGGCATAATCGTTTAAATATGATGCTAAGATACTAAAAAACAGCCGGAATACGGCATTGTATATGTTATAATTTGTTACAACTACAACCCATGGAAACCACTCCTTTTATAACGCCTGACCTTGCTGCCGTCCATTCCTTGAACCATCATCACAAGGTCATTCCAGAAGGTTTCAATCGCTTTAATCCGACCTTCCTCCGTATTTATGACCGGCAGATGGAAGTGCCCATGTTCCAGCCTCATATGGTATATCACCAGACCACCATATTCCATATGGAGGATTTTCATACAGGTACAATTCGCATTGATAAAAATGAAAGCGTCACCGTCCCGTACATTCTTTCCCATCTGGTTGGTCACGATGCCGCTAAGCGTATAAAAACTCTTACGCATGTCTGTCGGATACGGGTAAAGATAATATCTGTTGGATTCATTCAAAGAAAACATAGGCTAACGGTTTGAATTCAAAAATATCAGGGTTTGCAATACCTCCGGTGACAAAGGGCTGTTCAAGCGGACTGTGACGCCATTGGGATAGGAGATCTCACATAGCGGCTGGGGAATTGGCGACGGGCTGACCGGAGGGGCAGACAGCAGGGATTTCTCCTTATGGGGAAGACTGACCTGGCCCTTACTGTTTACCTTTACCGGGATAAAGCCGCCTTTGCGCAACAGCTTGGAACGCCACTCGTAGAAACGTTTGGGACGAATACATTCATTCGAACAAAAATCCATAACTGACAGTCCGCTCGACTTGAAACGGGAATAAATAGATTCAAAATCTTCCATGGTCCATTGATGTGACATAACAATTGAGCTTTTTTACTTTGATTACAAAAGTAATATCACATTTTTAGAATGAAAGGGGGAGTTTATCGAATGCTTACGAACAAAAGGACATATTTTACTTTATGACTTTTGTTCTTCTGTTCTTTTGTTCTTCTGTCTAAAACATCTTCTGTTCTTCTGTCCGAATCATCAGAAGAAACACACCGTCGCTTCTTCTCCCTTGTTCAAGTCCAACGAGAATGCCGGTTTCTTGTAAGTATATGTATGTCCTCCTACCGTCACTTCGGCACGGACAGTACTTGCGGGCATCTTTACTGTAAATTTCCCCGGAACAAGAGCGGTAACAACAGCCCTCGTTGCCCGTCCATCCTTCCAATCCAGGTCTATGGAAGCACCGCCGCGTACGCGCATTCCACGGAAGTTGCCGGTAGTCCAGCTATCCGGCAGGGCAGGAAGCAGATGGATAAAGCCTTCATGACTTTGCAGCAGCATTTCGCCGACTCCCGCCGCACCACCGTAGTTGCCATCAATCTGGAAAGGAGGATGCGAACAGAACAAATTAGGGAAAGTGCCGCTACCATGACCTCCCGTCGCAGCATCGACAGCAGGATGCAGCAAACTCTTGAAGAGTTTCCAAGCACGGTTTCCGTCACCCAAACGAGCCCAGAAGTTTATCTTCCAAGCACGGCTCCAACCAGTACCCTCATCTCCACGACGGTTCAAGGTCATCCGGCAGGCTTCGGCAAGCTCGGGGGTGGACTCCGGCGAAATCAGGTTTCCCGGATGCAGGCCGTAGAGATGGGAGACATGGCGGTGGTGCACATCCACTTCCTTATAATCCTCCAGCCATTCCTGCAAATATCCTTCCTTACTGATTTGCATGGGTGGGAATCTCTTCAGGTCCGCCTCAAGCTTCGCCACATAATCCGCATCACAATCCAGCAGGCGAGCGGCGGCGATGACATTAATATAAAGCTCGGTGAGCAGTTGCACATCCATAGTGGGACCCATACAAATGCTGACGGGAGTCACGCTGTCACCCGGCACATAGAAACTGTTTTCCGGAGAAGAAGTGGGGGCAGTTACCAGCCAGCCATGCGAAGGCTCCTGCACCGTAGTGGAACTAAAGAACCGGGCGGCACCTTTCAAGACGGGATAGATACGACGCAGATAATCCTTGTCCTGCGTATACAGATAGTGTTCCCACAAATGGGCACACAACCAGGCACCACCGGTATTGGTGGCTCCCCAGGAGGGATGTTCACCGGGAGCGGTATAATTCCATACGTTGGTCATCATGTGGAGCACCCAGCCATCTGCCTCATCGCCATAGAAAGTACGCGCACTTGCCTCTCCCGAAGGGATAAGGCGCTCCATCAGCGTCGTCAGCGGCTGATAGAGTTCGGAGAGGCCGGCTTGTTCCAAAGGCCAGTGGTTCATCTGGATATTGATGTTCGTATGATAGTCCCCGTTCCAGGGAGTCGATACTCCATTTGCCCAGAGTCCTTGCAGATTGGGCGGCAGGCTGCCGGGGCGGGTACTGCTGATGAGCAGATAGCGTCCGTAGTTATAGTACAGAGCAGCCAATGCCGGCGACTCCTGCTGTGTGAAGCGGAGGATGCGCTCGTTCGTCGGGAGCGTATCATCCGGCGTGGCAGGAAGCGTCAAGGAAACACGGTCGTAGAGGAAACGGTGGGCAGTGACATGGCTGGAGAATGAAGAATGGAGAATGGAACATGGAGAATTAGCGGGGGCGGTGAAAGGACGGAGCAAGCTGTCGCAGACTTCCGCATAGCGTTCGCCCGGGAAGTCGGTACCGGCAGCGGCATAGGAGGTAGCGGCAGAAAGTATCAACCAGGCTTCCTGCCCGTTCTTCAAGCGGATACCGTTTTCCAGGCTGACAGACGATTCACCACCGTTCTGCACGAGTTGCATGGCCACACGGTATTTCATACCGTCCAAACCGGGTTTACCGCTTTCCAACATGCCGTCCATCAAAAGGGTGTTCCCTTGGACAGTCACCGAGCTATGTTCCGCACGACTCAAACGGGCAGAGAAATTCAGAGCCCCTTCACGTCCGGCAACCAGATGAATCAGCATGACATCACGGTCACGGGAAACAAAATACTCACGGTGATAATCGACATCTTCCAGCCTGAAAGCCGTGTATGCCACCGCATCGCGTAAGTTGAGCCAACGGCGATAGTTGTTTAATGGAGAATTGAGAATGGATAATGAAGAATTGTAGGTAAAATCTATATCCAAATCGCCCAATACCTGATAGGTTCCATATCTCCCGTCAGTCTCCTGCTTCTTCGGAACAAAACTGCTGTACATCAGCTCCTGCGCTTCACGGTTCTTTCCCTCAAACAACAGTTGCCGGATGGCAGGCAGACTCTTCGAAGCATCCGGATTGCTATAATCCGCCTCCATTCCGCTCCATAATGATATTTCATTCAGCACAATGTGCTCACGGAGAATGCCTCCGTCGGGCATCATGCCCAAGCGTCCGTTGCCCAAAGGAAGAGTCTCCTCCCAGATAGCGGCAGGCGACGTATAGTACAACTGATGATTACAACTGTCGGCAGGCGCATCGGCTGCACGAAGCAGCAACGAGGCTGCAAGCAGAAATAGAGTGGCAAGTGTCTTCATATTGTTTTTTGATTCTGATTTCAGGCTGCAAACTTACTGCATACACTTTGCAGCATTGCTGCATACCTTTTGCAGTGACGCTGCAAAGCAATTGCAGTAGCGCTGCAAAAGGTATGCAGTACCACTGCAAAACAGTTGCACTGATTTTGCAGTGGTTACGCACTGATTATAAGATTATTGCATTTCGAACGAAACTACACCACGGACGTCGGCAGACGAAGCGCAAACGTATGCCTTGAACTTACCCGGTTCGTACTTCCAAGCTGCGGAAGCCTCATCGTAGAACTTCAAATCATCCGGAGTAAGGGTGAAAGTCACGCTCTTCTCCTCGCCCGGCGCCAAACCGACTTTTGCAAAATGTTTCAGTTCCTTTACAGGACGAAGCACACTGCATTTATCATCGCCTACATAAAGCTGTACAATCTCTTTTCCGGCAATGCTACCCGTATTCTTCACGGCAACTGTCACCGTCAGCGTACCGTCGGCAGCCATGGCCTTGGCAGAAGCCACCGGTTTGCCATATGTAAAGGTAGTATAGCTCAAGCCATGACCGAAGGGGAAGAGAGCCGGAATCTCCTTGGTGTCGTGCCAACGATAGCCCACCAGAATATCTTCCTTATACTCCTGCTTAATGCTGTCGCCCGGATAACTGAGTTCATCAAAAGCATGTGCACCGCAATCCGTCAACTTGGCAGGGAAAGAAAAGGGCAACTTTCCGCTTGGATTCACCGCACCACTCAGGATGTCAGCCAGAGACTTGCCACCCATGGAGCCTAAATACCAGCCTTGCACAATGGCAGGAACCCGGGATACCCACGGCATTTCCACCGCATTACCACTGAGAAGCACCAGAACCAGGTTCTTGTTTACCCCCAGCAAAGCTTCAATCAGTTCATCCTGCCCGAAAGGCAAGCCGTATTCCAGACGATCGCCGCCTTCACAATCCTGGAAGTGGTTCTTGTTCAATCCGCCTACCAGTACCACCAAGTCTGCCTTTTTCGCCATTTCCACGGCTTCTGCACGGAGTGAGTCTACCACATTCTGCGGAATTTCATCTGCACGGCCGTACATCGGACGACCGGCGGCATAGCCTTTCGCATAGGCTACCTTATCACCATAAACGGCACGCAAGCCATCCAGCGGAGATACCATATCCTTCACTTTCAGTTCGGAAGAGCCTCCTCCCTGATTCAGCAAGCGTACGGCATTATCGCCCACCACCAGGATATTCTGATACTTGGCTGCATCAATCGGCAGCAACGGGGCACCTTTCTTTATCACCGGAGCATTCTTCAACAGCACAATGCCCTCATTGCCTATCTCGCGGGCAGCGGCATAATGCTCTTCCGTAGCTACCGAACCATAGGGTTTCTGACGGTTCATCGCCGTACGGAATATCAAGCGAAGAATGCGGGAAGCCTTGTCATCTATTGTAGACATCGGCACTTTGCCATCTTTCAACATCTGGAGGTAAGGGTTGGCAAGGTAATAATCGTTATAGGTAAATACACTCTCGGACGTCAGACCGTTGGTGTAAGAACCCATTTCAATATCCAGACCGTTGACGGCAGCTTCATAGGTGTCGTGGGCACCGCCCCAGTCGGTAATGACACAGCCGTCGAACTTCCAGTCATCTTTCAGAATCTTGTTCAGTGTGAAATCGTTATGGCAAGCGTGCTGGCCGCGAATCTTATTGTAAGCGCCCATAATGCTCCAGGCACCTCCCTCTTCTACTGCAGCCTTGAATGCCGGCAGATAGATTTCATACAGAGCACGGTCGCTAAGATTCACATCAATATGTCCGCGCCACAGTTCCTGGTTGTTCAGCGCATAGTGTTTGACACAAGCTGCCACTCCGTTCTTCTGCAACTCCTGGATGTAAGGTACGCACATCACACTGGCCAGATAAGGGTCCTCGCCCATATATTCAAAATTACGACCGTTCATCGGAGTACGGTAGATGTTGACGCCGGGGCCCAGCAACACATCCTTTTCACGATAGCGCGCTTCCTCACCGATGGCCTTGCCATACTTTGCAGACATGTCCGGATTCCAGGTAGCGGCCAGACAAGTCAAAGCCGGGAAAGCGGTAATGCTGTCATTGGTCCAGTTGGCATATCCCCAGTCATTCCAGTTGATTTCGGCACGGACACCGTGAGGGCCGTCGCTCATCCAAAGCTCGGGAATGCCGAGCCGCGGAACACCTGCACTGCTGAATTTACTCTGCGCATGGCAAAGGGCTACCTTCTCTTCCAGTGTCATCCGGCTGAGAGCATCCTTTACACGTGCTTCAATAGGTTGTGCATCGTCCATATAGACCGGTGTCTGTGCAGACACGGTACTGATGGAGCATGCAAGAAATAAGGTTGCTAAAAATTTATTCTTCATGTCTTAATTGGTTAATATGCTAATGTGCCAATTAGCACATCAAATTATCATTTAACTTTAATCGCCGTCGTCGCCTTCTCCAGTCCATCAGCCGTAGCCGTCACCTTGACACCACCCGGTTCACCGTTGTTCTGCAGTACCACCAGGCACTTTCCGTAGAAAGCCTTGCGGTGGTTGTCCTTGAACTTCTCCATAGAGATGGGGCTTCCGTTATCCACTCCAGCAATGAAGCCGGCACCTTCTACGGCAAAGGTCACATCGTTTTCGGCATTCGGACACAAATTTCCATCTTTGTCCAGAATCTCAACCGTAATGAAACTCAAGTCTTTGCCATCTGCCTGAATGGTACTGCGGTCGGGGCTGAGACGAATCTGCGCAGGTTCGCCCGCTGTCCGGATTTCCTGCTCGGCCACAGTCTTTCCTTCCTTGCGGGAAACAGCCTTTACCGTACCCGGCTCATACTTCACGCGCCACATGACGTGGAAATCGTCTTTTCCCTTGCTGCGCACACCCTGCGACTTTCCATTCACGAAAAGCTCCACTTCGTCGGCATTGTTATAATATGCCCACAAATCGATGTCTTGTCCCTCCGTCCAATTCCAATGCGGGAAAAGATGCAACACCGCCTTATCCGGACGCCACTCGGACTGATACATGTAGTAGACATCCTTCGGGAAGCCGGCCAAGTCGATAATGCCAAAGTAAGAGCTGCGTGCCGGCCAACCGTAAGGAGTAGGCTCACCGATATAATCGAAGCCCGTCCAGACGTATTGTCCACTGATAAAGTCGTTGTTCTTCACATGACGCATAGTACCTTCGTGACGGTTGCCCCAAGGAACATGACAGTTGTCGTAGGAGGAGCAAGAGAACGAGGCATCATAGAAAGGCTTGTCCCAACGTTCGGGCCAGATGAACATCGAATCACTCGGCATCCGGTAGTAACCGCGTGTCATCAGGCCGGAAACACTTTCCGTCACGATGAACGGCTTGCCGGGGAAGTTCTCGGGAACACCTGCAAACCAGTCGTCATGGTAATTGAAGCCGATAATATCAAGCGCACTGGAACGGAACAAATGATTGTTCGGGTTCGGCTCGTTGCAGCCTGCCGTCACGGGGCGCGTGGCATCGAGCTTTCTCACCATATCCGCCAGTTTCTTTGTCAGCAGTGAGTTGACGGACATTTCTCCGTCCTTTGCCAGCATATCCGCACTGTGACCGAAGTTCAAGACCAGATTGGCCTCTTCCAGACTCAAGGTGTCGGCTTTGGCATCCGTCCACTGCTCCAGCACTTCGTTGCCGATGCTCCACATGAAGATAGAAGGATGATTACGGTCGCGCATAATAAGGTCTGTCAAATCGCGTTCGTGCCATTCATTAAAATAGCGTGAATAGTCATGGCGAGTCTTTCTCTTACGCCACATATCGAAGGCCTCATCCATCACGATAAATCCCATACGGTCGCAAAGGTCAAGTAACTCCGGTGCGGGAGGGTTATGGGAACAGCGAATGCCGTTACAACCCATTTCCTTCAAAATTTCCAACTGGCGCTGAATGGCGCGCGTATTCACCGCAGTTCCCAAGCACCCCTGGTCATGATGCATGCAGACACCATTTATCTTCACTTGTTCACCATTCAAAATAAATCCTTTCTGTACATCGAAGCGGAAAGTACGGATGCCAGTAGGGGTATAGTAACGGTCAAGTGCTTCGCCGGTCTGTTTATCCTTGAGAATACTTTCCACCCTATACATATAGGGCGTATCAATACTCCAAAGACGGGGATTCTTCACATTTATCTCCTGCTCCACTTCTGCCGGAGCAAGGGGCACCAACTGAGCTTCCGACACAGCCTCACCCACCACATTGCCGTCTGCATCCACTAACCGGGATTGCAGGACAACATCGGTCATCTGTGCTTCTGCATCGTATTGCAGTTTAGTGCGTATCTTCAACCGGGCACTGTTCTTCGACACATCTTCTGCCGTGACATAGGTACCCCATTGCGCTACATGAGCCGGATTCAGCTTTGTCAGCCATACATTACGGTAGATGCCGCAACCGGAATACCAGCGCGAATTGGGCTGTTCGGCATTGTCCACACGAACAGCCAGCACATTCTCCTCTCCCCACTTGATATAGGGGGTCAAGTCATAACTGAACGAGATGTACCCGTAAGGACGTGTCCCCAATTCATGTCCATTGATATAAACGGTGGAGTTCATATAGGCACCATCGAAATCTATGCGATAACGCTTGCCTTCATCGGCCTTATCAGCAGTAAAAGTCTTGCGATACCACCCTATACCACCGGGCAGTGCACCTCCACCCGTTCCCGAAGGATTGTCTTTACTGAATTCTCCTTCGATGGCCCAATCGTGGGGCAGGTTCAGTTTCCGCCAGTCTGCGTCATTATAATCCGGACGGGATGCCGCCGTATCATCTCCCAAGCGGAAGGCCCAGTCGGCAGTAAAATCCAAGCTGCGACCATCACCAGCTACCTCTTTAGGAGCATTACAACCGGCCAGCAGAAATAATCCGATTAAAAGTATAATCTTATTCATAGTAATAAATTCTTGATATAATGTTTAACATTGGGAAACGATAGAAGCTGTACCAGGACACCTATTGTCTCCTGGCACCGTCGTCTATCATTCTGACTGATTATAATTTTACAGTTTGTGCTTTTCCGTCATACTTCACCGTTATGCCTTTCGCCTTCAAATCGAACGGTTGCGGCTGGTCTTTGCTTACCTTCACCACATTGAAAGTACGTTCCTTCAGCATACCGGGGAAGTCACCCGTACGGTCGCCGATAACCAGTGTACCCTCAGCATCGTTATAGGCAAACGGTATAGTGGCATATTGTCCCTTCTCGTAGTTATAGTTCACACCTTCATCCTCATAGAGCGTAAACGCGCCGTCCTTACCCGTATAAACATAGAGAGTGATTTCCGAAGCCGGTTTTTCATCACTGTATTGCATGTCCGGACCATAAGGTACAATGGCACCTTCGCAAACGTAGAGCGGAATACGTTCATAAGGAGCATCCACTGTCAACTTCTGGCCACCGTTCACATACTTACCGGAGTAGAAATCATACCAACCGCAGCTTACCGGGAAATAAACCTCGCGGCTGCGTGCACCGTATTCGTAAACCGGAGCCACCATCAGGGCAGAACCGAACATAAACTGGTCACCTATATTGTTGACGTTTGCATCAGCTGTGAAGTCCATTACGAGCGGACGCATGATGGTATAATCATTGAAGTAAGTCATACCAGCCAAAGAATAGATATACGGCATCATGTTGTAACGCAGCTTCGTATAGTAAACGATGGAGTTGTAGCACGGATGTCCTGCCGGAGCGATATTCCAAACCTCACGGTACGGATACTGGCCGTGTGCACGGAACAACGGGCAGAAAGCGCCGAACTGATACCAACGGGTATTCAACTCTCTCCATTCCTTATAATCAGCATTTTCACGTCCAGTCTTGTTGAATTCCATCTGACCAGCCACATAACGGTTCTCTACACAGAATCCACCGATGTCCATAGTCCAATAAGGGATACCGCTGACAGCAAAGTTCAAGCCGGCAGAGATTTGCGCTTTCATATCTTCCCAACGGGTAGCGATGTCACCACTCCAGGTGGCAGTAGAATAGCGTTGCAACCCTGCAAAGCCGGAACGTGTCAACAAGAAGACGCGCTTGTCCGGTTCCACGCCGCGCTGTCCGTCATAGATAGCTTCAGCATTCATCAGTGCGTATGCATTGAAGAACTTGGCAGAGGGGCCGAGTGCCGTCGGGCCGCAAAGGTCCTTGCGGTATTGCAAATCCGTACAGTCGCGTATGTTCGGTTCGCTGGCATCCATCCACCAAGCGTCAACACCCAGAGGATAGTAGTGGTCTTGCATCTGCTTCCAGAAGAGCTTGCGTGCATCGGCATCGTATGCGTCATAGAAAGAGCCCAGATAGCCGGGGCCTACCCAGTCTTTGATGCTGTCTTTGATAGCCTGCTGATACATCCAGCCTTTTTCGTCAAATTCCTTGAAGTGTTCGGTCGTAGCATAGAACTTGGGCCATACGGAAATCATCAGACGTCCGTTCATGGCGTGGATGGAGTCGACCATTCCTTTCGGGTCGGGGAAACGTTCGGGGTCAAACTCATGGCTTCCCCAAGAATCCTGCTTCCAGTGCAGCCAGTCGATTACGATATTGTCGATAGGAATCTGACGTTCACGGAATTCCTTTAAGGTGGAGAGAACCTCCTCACGCGTATTGTACTTCTCACGGCTCTGCCAGTAACCCATCGCCCATTTCGGCATAATCTGGGATTTACCTGTCAATGTACGGTAGCCGCTAATCACATCGTCCATATCATCACCATAAACGAAATAGTAGTCTATTTCATTCTGCATTTCACCCCACCAGGAGAGTTTGTTCTGTTCTTCATCAGCCACCGGACTCAATACCCGCAGACCGCAGTAAGAAACACCGGCATCAGGCTTCCACTCTATCTTCAACGGAACGCGCTTGCCCGCTTCCAGATTGACAGCAAACTTATAACTGTTAGGATTCCAAGCCGTACGCCAACGTTCGGGAACCACCAACTCATTATCAATATATACTTTCATGTAGCCTGCATAGTAAAGGATGAAGCGGAACAAGCCGCTTTCTGCCGGTTCTATTTCTCCCTCATAAACTACGTCGGACCCTCCGAACGGGAAACCCGCAGGCAAATTAATCACCTTACTCAGATGTGCGGCACGGTCCAGATGTTCAAAATAAAGAGAATCCTCACGACGTACAAGGGTTTCCACATCTTTCTTGCCCGGAATATATGTACCGGTCAAAGCACCTTCCTTGCCCTCTTTATCATAAAGTTTGAAGACATCACCCAGTTGTGAGTAGTCACGCGGGTCACCGAAACGGCAGAGCGAATAGCTGTCCCAAAGCACACCGTAGTTTTTATTAGACACGATGAAGGGTACAGACACCTTTGTATTGTACTGGAACAGTTCCTCATTCTTACCTTTATAGTTGAACTCATCCGCCTGGTGCTGGCCCAAGCCATAGAAAGCCTCATCATTGCCTGCCGACTGGAATACTTGACGTACTGTATATCCTTTCGTACCTTCCACTTCCACCGGAGTAAAGGTCCGCCCGTCAGAGTCTTCAGCCAGAATCTGCTTGCCATCGGTATCCGTGAAGCGTACCTCACCCGTTGTCTTGGACACAATGGCACATAATTCCGATGTCTTGACAGTCACTTCATCGCCCTGCTCTTCGACCTTAAAGTCGGTCTTATTCTGTTGAGGGATCACAATGAGACTCTGCTCCTTTGAAAATTCCTTCTCAGGAGTAGCCGATACATGAATGAGCTTCTCACCCATTACTTCCAATCTTACTTTACGCACATCCGTCGGTTGCTGCTGCTTGACTTCCACAACAACACCGTTCTCGGTCTTTTGGAATCCGCCTCCGGAACATGCGGCGAGCATCCATCCGGCAAGCAAATAAACTGAAGTGTTTTTCAATTTCATATTACTGTTTTTAAAGTGAATTTTCTCCGATGTAAAAATAGAAAGTTTCCTTCAAAAACGGGTCTCCCCGATGTTGAAACAAAAGGGCGCTTTTGATTACCCTAAAAGACAATATGTTTCCGTAAGGGGTATCTTTTGTTATCTACCCTCTCTTTCCTGATAAACAGAGGGCAAAACACCGAATTCATCCTTGAAATATTTGCTGAAATACTTGGGGTTGTTAAAGCCCAACTGATACGCTATCTCCGATACATTTTGTTGACTCTCGCGCAGCATCTGCGCCGCTCTTTTCAAACGGATGACACGGATGAATTCAATGGGCGTCTTACCGGTTATCTGCAAGAGTTTCTTGTAAAGATGTACCCGGCTCATGCCCAATCCCCGGCTTAACTCTTCTACGGACAAGTCACACCGACCGATGTTCGCCTCCACATACTTGATGGCATTTTCCACCAGCTTTTCGTCCAGCGAGGTAATAGCTATTTCACTTGGTTCGGGGTCGATGAGCAACTTTGCCTTGCGCTTCTTGCTCAGGTCAATCAACTTGCGCATACGCAGAATAAGGATTTCCACATTGAAAGGTTTCGTCACATAATCATCCGCACCGATGGTCAACCCCTCCACTTTATCTTCCACAGCCTGCCGTGCAGTGAGCAATATCATCGGAATGTCACTCGTGCGTTTATCGGTCTTCACCCAGCGACACAGTTCATTTCCATCCATCTCGGGCATCATTACGTCGCTGACAATAACATCCGGCATCAGTTCCGGTATTTTCTGCCAAGCTTCCCGGCCATTAGAAGCTGACTGTATACGGAAATACAAGCTCAGACTATCTTTCATGAAGGCAACCAAATCTTCATTATCATCCACAATCAGGGCCAACGGCTTCTCTTTTTCATCTTCATTATCCTCCTCCATATCGTCCGGCAAATCATCCGGAAGCGGTTCCTCTTCCATACCCGGCAAAAGTTCCTCATGCTCTTCCACCTCTTCTGCAAGCGGTGCTGGCTTGGAAGGACTTACATGCACATGTTTAACCGGAAGCTCAATCAAGAACACACTACCGGACCCCACATTGTCAACAACGCGTACCGTACCCTCATGTAGCGTCACAAAGTCACGTACCAGGCTCAAGCCAATACCGCTACCCGTTGACTGACGCTCCTGTTCTTCCTGCTCCACCTGATAGAAACGTTCAAAAATTCGCTCCTTGTCTTCATCCCTGATACCGACACCGGTATCCGATACCTTTATCAACAATCTTCCAGACATCTCTTTCGACATTTCCAATGCCACATCCACACGTCCCCCGTCCGGGGTAAATTTGAAGGCATTGGATAGAAGATTCATCACAACTTTACCAATTTTATCCTCGTCGAATGACATATTCAGCGATTCCATGGCCGAAAAGAATGTCAGATGCACATGTTTCTTTTCAGAAAGCATCAGGAAAGAAGCACAGATGCTACGCACATACGCCACAATATCCCCCTCGGACAAAGTGAGATGCAATCCTGCCATCTCATTCTTACGAAAATCGAGCAACTGGCTGACCAGATTCAACAAACGCTGCGCATTGCGGTACATCAGTTGTAGCTTGCCATGCAGTTTTTCGTCCGTAATCTCCTTCATCATACTTTCCATCGGCGATATAATCAGCGTAAGTGGCGTACGCAACTCATGGCTGACATTCGTAAAAAAGCGGAATTTCATCTGGCTCAACTCCTCCCTCTTCTTCGCATCTTCCTCTATCTGGCGGATTCTGAACTTATTGCGTTCCCTCCGTTGTACGGCATAAAGTGAAAAGAAGACAACTCCTACTATCAGAAGAGCATAAACGATATATGCCCACGGAGTCATCCAGAAAGGCGGAAGAATGACAATCTTCAGAGAAGCCTCTTCAGTGCCCGCATATCCGTCACTGTTTGTAGCCTTCACTTTTAAGATATAAGTCCCCGGAGCCAGATTGGTATAGGTAACGCGATGCATATCGGACATACTCGTCAGCCAGTTCTCATTAAATCCTTCCAATTTATAGAAATACTGTGTCTTTTCAGGCAGCACGAAATTGTCCGACGCAAACAGCACCGTGAACACATTCTGCTTATAAGCCAAGACAACTTCTTCTGTTTCATTCAAAGCTTCCTTCAAGATGACACGTTCTGCATACTCCTTGCCCACCTTCACATCTTCATTGAACAACTGGAAACCAGTAAACATAACCTTAGGCAACGTGCGATTATACTTTATACTGCCCGGCTGGAAGCGATTCAGTCCATACAGGCCTCCCACTACAATCTCGCCCGTATGCAGTCGTTTGAGGGAACGCTGGTTGAAGTCACAACTCTGCAACCCGTCCTTGTCATTATAGGTATAGCAACGGAACACGGGCTGCTCCGTCTTGCTGTCAACGGACAACACCACGTTTATCAGTTCTCCTCCGGTGCTGACCCATATACTTTTGTTTTCATCTTCCGTAATACCTAATATCAGTAATTTAGAAAAACCGGGCTTGATAGGCACTTCGTACAATTCATCCCGTTTGCTGTCATATACATTCAAGCCTTCACGCGTGGCTATCCATAGCAAACCGCGACTATCTTCGTAAACTTGATTGATATTTTGGTTGGAAAGTCTGGTCTTACCCGATTTTGTACCTGCAAAATTTGTAATCTCGCCGGTCCTCAGGTCCATGAAAGCCATCCCTGCCGAAGTACCGATAACCAGATTATTGTCACAGCTGATGCAGAGGGATGAGATATAGTCCGACACAAGGTTTGAATTACCTGTAGAATAGGTGGTAAATATCCCCGTCTGAGGATTCAGGCATTGCAATCCTCCCCCCAACGTACCGATCCAGATATTTTTGTCCGCATCTTCTGCCAATGCCCATACATTGTCATAGACCAGCGAGTTACTGTCTCCCTTACGGGACCGGTAATGGATAAAGCGGTTTCCATCATAGCAATTCAGTCCGCCCCAGAAAGTACCAGCCCACACTCTGCCGCTACTGTCCCGAAGAAGGCAGACTATGACATCACTCGAGATAGAGCGGGGATCTGCCGTATGCGAAAAAAACATACGTTCATCCGTCACGCTATTCCAGCGAATCAACCCGCGGTCGTTGGTCCCCACCCATACGATATCACCGCCTCCGTCCTCCACACAATTGATGTCGCCTACATCGGCAATACCGAACTTGAAAATGCTTTCATTATAGAAAGAGATGCCTTTCTTGTAGGTTCCCACCCACATCGTACCGGCCTCATCTTCATAAAGAGCCGTTATTGTATTGTTGGACAGAGTACGCCCGTTATTAGGTTCATTCGCCAGACGGATTTTCCGTCCCGCCGGTTCTATCAATTCAACGCCATCCTGATCCCTGCCTACCCATATACATCCGTATTTATCCTGTGCCACTGCACGTACGGTATTGTAGGTGTCCGTTCGGGGAGAACGCTGTTCCCAAACCTTCTGAGAAAGGCTATAAATCCACATCCCCTCCACACTGAATATCCACGCCCGCCCACTATGGTCGACAAACAAATCAAAGGTAGCATTCTTTACTTCCCTGCAATCTTCGGCAATGCCCGGATTGGTCCACTTGATATTTTGCTTTTCCTCATCTATACAAGCCAAGATACCGTTACTCAGAACCAGCAGGATTCCTTCGCCGCATTCTTTCATGTCGGACACTTCGGCTTTCGCAAGCAGTTCATCCGCTCCCTTTACTGCTACGGCATTTTTCTGTTCCTCTCTATAGCTGTAAACACCTTTACCATTAATATAGATCCAGAAAGTCTTTTCCTTATCAATATAGATAAGCGAAGGATTTCCGGTCAGACCGACGTTCCACATCCAAGCTTCCACATTACGGTCAAAAACATCGGAAGCCGAGTTGTAAATGGCATACCCACTTCCCGTACGTATCCACAAATTACCGGACGCATCTTCTTGTATATCCTCGACATAACTATCGGGAAGAGATTTCTCATCATCTTTCTGGCTGCGATAAATCTTAATATTGTAACCATCATAGCGATTCAGCCCCGAAGCTGTACCAAACCACATGAATCCGTTTGAATCTTTATAAATAGCATTAACCTGATTATTGGAAAGTCCGTCTTTCACTTCCAAATGTTTAAACATGTAGTCGTGTGAAGCAGCAGAGAAACATACCATCCAAACCCACAAGAGCAGTAGTTGCAGTCTTTTCATACTATCAGAGCTAAGGGAAGTTATTTTTATTGCAAATGAAGTGAAAAACGAACAGAAAAGCAAGAAAAGGCAAGGATTTTTAAAGAAGGAGAAGCATATCCCTCGCGGACATACTTCTCCGTAACCAATCAAAAAAACTATATCAACAATCCTTGTAACCTATAAAACCTATTTGTATGATACTTTTAAAAACTGTCTTTTATTCTATCCACCACTCAATCAATAAGGGTATTGACCGGCTGCGGCTCCCTTCATGATGCCCTCAATGGCATAAGCCTCCTTCGCCGTACCCGTACCACGGTTCATGTCACCGCCGGTTTCCCAATAGAAGGGGACGCAACCGTGGTTTTTCGCCTCGCGGGTGACTACCTCATTCCAATAGGCGCGGCTCTTGTTGTGCATCTCCTGGTCAATGTCGGGATAGGCAGGTTCGGCAGTACCCTCTATCTTGTCTTCTTTTGTACGCTGGAAAATCCAGTGTAAGCTGCCCCCTAAAACCAAGCGATTCTGCCCCCTTAAAA
>OHEZ01000647.1_pt1 | contig 19983 bp, 21 predicted proteins | sample 1567391 | NCBI WGS metagenome assembly OHEZ01 (sample SAMEA3879518, study PRJEB24766) | human gut metagenome | biome: human-associated habitat; feature: feces | place: USA | collected 1985/1987
AAAGACCCAAAATTACCAGGTAGATAGGATTTGATTATGAAACAGTTATTAGCAGACTATGAGTACCAAAATAATAATTTTTACCAATTATTAAAAATAATTGAAATTTCTAAGAGTGTAACTGGAACGAAAAATTCGTTTTTTAATAAAAGAGTGTTATTTTATGCACCTCCAAAAACAAGAAAAAGTTTTATACTTAATGAATTTTGTGAAAAATTAGGTATTAATCTTTTTGAAGTGTCAATTTTTAATGAGCATAAATTGAGAGAATTATTTACAGATTCCATAAATTTTGATAGTGAGTTTAATATTATTTTTTTAAGACATGTAAATATAGGCTATAGTAATTCGGAGAATATTAAACGGTTATTAGAAAAACTTAATGTATGGATTGATGATCAGAATAAAAAAATAATGTTGATTATTGGTACAAATGAATTTAATTCTAGTTTGTATGAAATTTGTCACGGATATTTAGAGTTTAAATTTGGAGGCTTATCTCTCATAGAAAAAGTAGAATTTGCAGAAGTGTATTTAGAACAAATAGATTTTAAACCAAGTATCATTGGAAAAGATGAAATAATTTACTTAATAAAAAATTATACTTTTGAAGCAGGTATTGCACAATTAAAAAATTGTATAGACTGTATATTTGAGTATTGTTTAGTGAGCAAAGAATCAAAGGTTTCTAGAGAGGTTCTAGAGAAAGTATTAGGACCTAGAAACTATGTTTTTGACAATGTAAATGTGGATGAAAAAATGGGAAATGGGCTGGCATGGACTCCGTATGGAGGCAAAGTTTTAGTATTAGATATTTTAATTAGGGATGGTAATGGTAAAATTAATATTTTGGGAAATATAAAAAAAACGATGTCTGATTCAATTATAATGGCTTATGAAATTTTACGCAATTATTCAGAAAATTTTGGTGTTTCTGTTGATGAGATGGATAGAAAAGATATATATGTATCCATTCCAGAAATTGGAGAAAGTAAAGATGGTGCATCAATGGGGATAGCAATATTTTTTAAGTTATATTGCATTTTTGCAAATAAGATGGTAAACAAGCCAATTGCTTTATCAGGAGAAATTATGATGAATGGTGAAGTGATACGTGTAGGTGGGTTAAAAGAAAAGTTGAGTGCTGCGTATGAACATGGGATTAGGGATATTATATTGCCTGCAAAGTCAAATGAAGAATTAATGAGATTACCCAAATCTTTAATTGAGCAATTTAAAATCAGTTTCGTAAGTGACGTGTTTGAATTAGTTGATATCCTAAATAAAAAGCAGTAATTTGGCTAATATTATTGCACTTCGTGTTTGATTTGTATATACAGTCATATCGAAGAAGGGAGGTGAAGAATATGAAAAAAGTCAATACAGAGGAATACAAGAATAATGATCCTAATATTAATAGTGGTTGCGACAGTGGAGCAGTAGCGTGCATGTAATAAGAAAATGCAATGAGCTAAAAAACGAAGTGTATTAATGTTAGATATTACAGAGAAAGGATTACCTTTCTCTGTAATATATAAATGAAAAGTAAAGGAGAAAGCAATGGAGACTTTATTCGATAGTATTTGTAAAATGCAATTGGTAGAATCGTACTATTTTTGTCACGGTAAGTATAATATTTTTTTAGATGTTAATAGATCTAATTTTTATTCTATTGAGGACAAGTATCTTGATGTAATTAAGGTATTGAAAAAGGAAGAGAATATGGAAGTATTAAAACAGAAATATTCCAAAGATGATATCGAAACAGTAATTAAGGAACTTATTGAACAAGAAATTTTAGTGAGGGATTCACCAGAGTATGAGATTTTGTCAGTAGATAGAGAAAAAGAAGTAATCAACTTGGTTATGAATATATCTCAAGATTGCAATTTGAGATGTACATATTGTTTTGCATCAACAGGTCATTATAAGGGAAAAAGAACATTGATGTCAAAAGAAGTAGCGGATAAAACATTAACATGGTTTTTTGAGCAGGCAAAGTGTTCGAAAGTTTTAAATTTACATTTATTTGGAGGAGAACCTTTAATTAATATTCCACTTGTGGAATATATTGTTGAGAAGTGCAAAATTCTAGAAAAAGAATATTCAAAAAAAATTTTTATTAATGTCTGTACAAATGGAACAATTCTTAATGAAAAACTACTTAAGCTTATTAAAGATAATGAAATAGGTATGCAGATTAGTATTGACGGTCCGAAAGAAGTGCATGATAAGTATCGTCCGATGGCAAACGGAAATAGCTCTTATGATAAGCTGGCAGAAAATATGTCGATTTTATTTGAAGAGCTAGATAAGAATACAATAATTCCTAGGGGAACTATTTCAAATGCAGAAGTTGATGTAAATGATATCGTGAAACATATCATTGAAGAAATGGGATTTAATGCATTTTTCTTTATTCCGGCTATGGGAACAGAAGGTCAGTCATATGATAATAAAGATTTACCAAAGTATTTTGAACAGTATGATAAACTTGTAGAAACTTTTTTAGATAAATTGAGAAAAGGTGAAGAATACAACATTTATCCTTTTGTTACAGAAGTTGATGCTATAGGAAAAGGTGTCAGACGTATTTATGGATGTGGTGCAGGCATTGGGTTTGCGAGTGTAGATATAAAGGGGGATATCTATCCTTGTATGCGTTTTACTAACAATAAAGAATATTTAATAGGAAATATTGAAGACGGATTTAACGAAAATAGAGATAAATTGTTTGAGCGTACAGTATACAATAGAACAAAATGCAAAAAATGTTGGGCAAGACATTTTTGTGGTGGTGCATGTATAGCGATTCCAGTTGAAAACGGAGAGTCAATGAATGCATATAATGAAAATACTTGTGAAGTATCAAAACACATGATAGAACTGGCTATGTATGCAAATACAGTTATTAGCGATGAAAATTTGAAGTTTAATAAAGAGCAATTAAAAGTTAATGACTTTATGAGAAGAAGATTTCAGTAGTGAGGAATAACGAAATGCACCAATCATATTATATGATTTGTATAAGCGAAAAATTAGAAAAAAGTGTAGTGAAGATTGCAAATTCTTTGGGGCAAAAATCTATTCTAATAAGTGCTAATGACCTATTAAATTTAGATATACAGTCTGGATTTGCTACAATTATCAGTTTAATTGAAGATATAAGATTGGATATTATTACTGAGTTGATGGAAAAGAGTATTGTGTTTAGTGTTATGGCTGTAAAGAAAAAAGAAGATCTTCTACTGTATTATAAAAAAGTAAAAAAAAATAGATGTATAGTATTAAAGAATCCGTACATTGAAGATTTTCTAAATAATCAACCTGATATATTTGAGGGGAAACTTTTTGATAGTGAAGCATGTTTTTTTACAGGACATGGAGACTATGTATGTTTCAATATGGCTAAAGCAGTTATGTGTAGTAGAGTGGAAAATTCAAAAAAAATGAAAGGGAAAGTTCCACAATGTGTTATTGAAAATAAATGTTATCGTAAAGACCGATTAAATAGGGGGAATGCTAAATTATATTTTTTACAGGATCTGAAAGCAAAAGTAGTGTTCTTAAATACTTGCGCTGGTGTATGTTTTGGAAATAGAAAATATGATTCTAGTTATAATTCATTATCAGATACATTTTTAAAGAATAACGGTCTAATATTCATTTCAAATTATATGATTGGTGCATATACTCATGAAGGAACAGTTATTTTTTTTGCAATGCTAGTTTATTACCGAAATGTTGGTTTAGCTGTGTGCAAATATAATCAATTAATTGATGAATTTTATGGGAAGAATAAAACTGTAGTGATGGCTGGCGATATATCCCTAATAGCTATGGTTTCAGAAGAAAGTGTTGAAACTTGGAGTGATTTAATTGAAGTAAAAGAATCATATATCGTCTTTCGGCTTAGAGGCAAACTTAGATTAAATACAATAACATTCGAAATTGATAAAGAAAATATTCCTGTAGGCTTCAATCTTCTGGATACTATTCAAATAGATGGTAATAATGATTGCAATTATAGATTGGGGATAATATTAGAGAAATCTTTATATAAAATATTTATTTATTGTAATAAGACCGGATTTTTTGATAATGAAGTAATATTTTATAAAAAGCAAAGATTCACTGAGTGGAGTTCAGACGTATATAACCAATTAGTCTTAAAGAGTAATATGTTGAATTTGTATTTATTTAAAGGGGAAGCTCTGGTTTCTATAAAAAAAACATGTGATTTTTTAAAAAGTAGGGTTCAACAAAATATTGAAATTCAAGAAAATGATAAAGGAAATGTTGAGATAGCAACTTATATACACAATATTCTTATAAAAGCAGATGCTTTTATAGGACAATTCAATAATCTATTTATAAGATGTTTTATAGAAACTTCAAAAAGAACAGACACACATTTGATTTTAAATAATGAAAAATTTTTCTTTAGAAAAATTACGAAAGATGATAAATTGTGCTCATATTGTCACAGTCAAGTTTGGAAAATGTATATGGAACCCAAAACAGGTACAGAGTATTATATCCAGTACATTTGTCCACAGTGCGAAATATTTTGTATATCAAATAACGATGCAGAAGAGTTTGATATACAAATAGAACTTGAAAAGCATATGTGTAACCTTTGCCTGTCTAAATTAGAGGATTTTGTAAATCCATGTGTAGGGGCAATGATAATAAATACAGATATAAATACAACAAGAGCTACTTTGGTGAGAAACAATTCTTTGATGTTAAATTTGGAACTAAAAGAAAAGGTTTTGAAAGGTTTATATTACTTAAGAGTTGTAATCCTTGAAAATGAAAAGTTGACAATTCTTCATAAGAGTATATATTTCAGCAAAGAGGAGGTGTGACATTGTGTTTACAAAGCATATGTTAGAAGTGTGCAAGGGAGAGAGTACACTATTAGTTAATAGTTTGACAGGCGCCATGGATGAAATCAATACTGATGAGTTGAATAAAATTAAAACTGGGGAAAGAAATAGTACATATGATTTATTAAAGAGGCGTGGATATTTGGAGGAAGATCAGACTCAAATTAAAGAGAAAGTGATTCAATATTGCCAGAAGTGTGTCTCAAATTTTACAAATCGGCTTAATCTGCTTTTGTGTTTAACATACAGTTGTAATTTAAGATGTACATACTGTTTTCAGCAACATTCAATTCATAGTAAAAAAGAGGTAATGGATGTAAAGCAGATTGAAAAGGCTATTAGTGATGTCGAAACAAAAATTCTTAAAAAATTTAATAAAGATGAGTATGTGATTTCATTGTTTGGGGGAGAACCATTACAGACGAAGACCTATGATGTTGTAGAGAAAGTTTTAATACTAGCTCGACAAAAAGGCATATTTGTTAATATTATTACAAATGGAGTTGAACTTGATAAATTTTTGGAAATGCTTGATAAGTATAAGCGGAATATCAGTATTCAAGTAACTTTAGACGGAATCAAAGAAATACATAATACAAATCGTCCGGGATATGGTTTTAATAATAGTTATGATATCATTTCTACCAATGTTTCAAAAGCATTGGCAAAAGGGTTACCGATAATTACTAGGGTAAATACAACAATAGAAAGTAGCAAATTTTTAGACGAGTTTATACATGAATGTTATGCCAATAATTGGATGGCGTATTCAAACTTCAAGTTAGAGATTGCACCTGTAACGAATCATTTTAATGAGAAATCTGGTAGAAAGATTTATCAGGAATCGTACGTTTTAGACTCAATTATTAAAAATTCAAAAGTTATCGAAAAATTAGGAAATAAAATATCATTTACAGCTGATATGTTTAGAATAACAGGGCATATAAGATGTCAATTTGATAATAGATTAAAGTATAAAATAAATCCGACAATACGTTACTGTGAGGCAACTTACCTTTCTACATATGCTGTAGGTCCAGATGGTTATGTGTATCTTTGCACGGATGCGATAGGAAGGGAAGATTTAGCAGCAGGAAGTTTTTACCCTGAATTGAATTTAAACGAGGTGTATATAAATCAATTGAAACATAGAACTGTATTTGAGATGGAAAAATGTAGGCACTGTAATATTGCAGGTTTTTGCGGGGGAGGATGTCCCACAGCAGCTTTAAAAGAATACCATGATGCCGGAAAGTGTTATTGTGGGAATGCGAAAGAAGTAATGGCTGATTTTCTTAATAAGATAAAATAGGAAGTTAATTATGGCGTATATTTAAGGAGGTTTTTTATGAAATCACTCAATGAAACTAATGAATTATGGATGACAGAAAAAGAAAACGATAATTTAGAATCTGATGCTGTAGTAGAAGCATGTTGTTATTTGGGTTGCTGTTATAATGCATGTAGCAATTCTTGTGTAACTAGTTGGTAAAATAAAGTAAAAAATATATATTGCTATAATTAACTTAAGCCATCTCTAATTAAATATTTTAAGTTAGAGATGGCTGAATGAAAAGCATTAATAAAAAAGGAGTATTTCATGAAACTGACCAAATATATGAAAGAATTTGAGATAGATAAAGAAAAATCAATAATAATGAATAGTCTGACAGGAGCTATTGATGTAATTAGTAAAAATCTTTTGGCAGAAATTATGCAGGGAAAGATAGAGGAAAGCAATGAAGCAGTTGTGGATAATCTTAAAAAACGTGGTTATTTAGTTAAAGATGATGCGGAAGATGTTCAAAGACTTAATAAATTAGTAAGAACACTGGATAAAATGGAACTGGGAACTTTTATCTTATGTGTTACATATAAGTGCAATTTGAATTGCACATATTGTTTTGAAGATAAAGAAGTAAAAAACCAAAGATATTTTCTGAGTGAAATAGATGTTGAAAAAATATTTGAAGTGATAGACCAACTAAAGAAAGAACGTGGATTTTCTAAGATAAGCATTTTATTATATGGCGGAGAACCATTTTTACCAGGAGCAAAAAAAATCGTTCAATATATATTTGAGCGGTCAAAATTAGAGGGATATGTTATTCAAGCTATATCAAATGGTACATCTATTGTAGAGTACAAAAATATATTTCTCAAATACAGAGATATAATTAGAAATATTCAAATAACGTTAGATGGCAATAAAGAATATCACAATAAAACAAGAAAATATCATAGTGGTGCTGGGTCGTTCGATGATATTGTGAGAGGCATAGATATGTGTGTTGCTTTAGAAATTGCAGTTAATTTAAGAGTTAATGTTGGAAAAAATAATATAGAATCACTAGATGAGCTGCTTACTTTTATAGAAGAAAAAAAGTGGCCTATGGTGGACAAGTTTATTTGTCAGCTAGCACCTATAACAGACCATTTTTGCACAGGGATGGTAGAAGAATGGTTGCCGGAACACATAATTCTTGAAAAGCTTTATCCAATGTTGAAAAAACACCAAGGAATTAAAATAAGACTTGGAACAGATATGGAAAAAAGAATTTCAGTTTTAAAAAATGTGTTGACAAACTCAAAGGTTAAAACGCTATCATGCCTGCCATGTTCTGCAGCGCTTAGAAATTACTTTGTGTTTGGTGCTGAAGGTAATATTTATGCATGTCCTGAGACGGTTGGGATAAAAGAACAAAGTATAGGAGTTTTTAAACCCGATTTTGAAATTTATGAAGAAAAGGAGAATGTTTGGAGAAGAAATATAATTAATATTGAAAAGTGTTCTAATTGTGATGTCGCAGGCGTATGCGGTGGTGGATGTACTTGGTCTGCCATTGCAACTAATGGAAATAATTTTGAAGAGGCAAAATGTAATTATGCTCATGAGACTATAGAAACATTTTTTGATATAAATCGTGAGTATTTTGAAACACTGGCAAATGGATAGAAAAAAGTTTTCTGTATAGTTTAAATAGTGGATGTTGAAAATAGCTCAGAGTACAATAAGATTAGTAGTTGATAGATTAGCAAAAATCTTAAGTTAAATATTAAATGGAAATTTTACAGAATGACTTCAAGCAAGCTGTTTGTTGAAATTTACGAAAAGAAACGGAGAGGTGCGTTTATATGTTGATTAAAAATATTAAGACATTAAATTCTTATTTTGGTTTTGTTGATACAAATGATTTGGTAAATAAATGTCTGATATTTAGTACTAAACAAAATACATATTTGTATGACACTGGCACAAGTAAAATTTTTTTATTTGCAGATAGTCAAGAAATAAAAGTTTTCAGAGCTTTGATAAATCAAGTTATTGAAATGGACATTGAATCAGAAGTTATTGAAAGAGTGGCTGATATCGTTAAAAAGGAGAATTTGTTAAAAGGAATTGTAAAAAAGGGATTTTATGACATTGATAGAGACTATATTGTGGATAAGATCGAGCACAAATTGACTCAAATAACACTAGAGGTTACACAGCAATGTAATCTTCGGTGTAAATACTGTATTTATGGACATAATCATCTAAATTTTAGAGATTTTGAATCAAAAGAGATGACATGGGATATTGCTCAGAAGGCAATAGAGTATGCTAGGGATCACTCAGCAGAGCACATTGTTATTTCATTTTATGGTGGAGAACCTTTGCTTAAATTTGAGTTGATAAAGAAGGCTGTAAATTATGCTCGCAAAATTATAATGGATAAAGAACTTTCTTTTAGTATGACGACTAATATGGTCCTTATGGATGAAGAAAAAGCAGAATTTATTGCTAAAACGCCTCATTTTTCAGTGACAGCAAGTATTGATGGACCAGAACAAATTCATAACAAAAATAGAGTAGATAGAAATGGGAAAGGCACTTTTGCAAAATCAATAAAAGGACTACAAAAATTAGTGTTTGCGATGCAACAGCATAATAAAAAATTGAGAAATTATGTATCAATTAGTATGGTGTTAGATCAGCCATTTTTAAATAGTACATATGATGATATTCAGACTTTTTTTGAAAACCTTGATTGGTTACCAAAAGATATAGAAAAAATGGTTACTTATGCTGACTATCCAAGCGATTATGTGATCAATCAACCGAGAGAAGAAAGAGAATATATTGATGAATGGATTTTAGAAAAAGACAATATGGACAATTTTTATAGTGGAACATTACAATCTGTATTATATCCTATTCATGCTAGGCATATAAGTGAAGATGCTCAAGAGTTTATGAAAATGAATGGGTGTTGTATTCCTGGAAGTCGAAAGTTATATGTCACTGCGGTGGGAGAATTTAAAGTATGTGAACGTATTGGAAAATCACCAGCAATAGGAAATGTATATTGTGGTATAGATTTTTCGAAACTGTTTAAGGTTTATATTGATGAATTTCAAGAAAAAGGAAAAAGTGATTGCTCTAATTGTTGGGCGTCTACATTGTGCAATGTTTGTTATGCGAGATATTACGATGAAAATGGGTTTAATATAGAGGAAAAAATGAAAGTTTGTGAAAGCACTAGAAAGGAGTTACATGATTTTCTTATATTGTATCATACATATCTAGAAGAAAATCCAGAAATTATTAGCAAATTAAATAATATTGAAGTTGTATCTTAAGATATAAACTTTTAAAAGTTTATATAAATATCTTTATAGAAAGGAGCGATGTAAGATGAAGAGATTGGACCCATTAGGAAGAACTATTGAAGTGGTTAATGCAGATGCTAACTATGGAGAGATTGATCCGCGTTATGGTTGTGCTTGTAGTGGTTCTCAGCAGGCCAGTGCTAGAGCTGGTAGATATCCTGGGGATTGTATTTGTCAGTGTTCACATGGACATGAAAATATGGTTGCCAACTACAGTATCGGTTACAACAAATAGTGAGGAGATGTACGGGGGAAGCATGGTTACATGCATACCCCGTATTCTTAAAAATATGAAAAATAAAAATGTAAAACGAGAAATTCGGCTTGACAATGGTTTGAAGTGTGTATTACTTAACTCGGAAGAAAAAAAGTTTTCTCATAAAGTCACATTAGCACTGACTATAAAATGTGGCTCATTGAAAAGTGAGAAAGGCAAAAAAGAGACAGCACATTTATTAGAACATATACAGATGAATTTTGACAAACAAAAGAAAAATTCAGAACGATACTTTTATGCAAAGGCAAGTACAAATTTTTTTAGTACAACCTATTATATATCTTGTTTTGATAATGATTTGAATTTTTGTCTTAATTTGTTGAAAGAAGTTTATTTGAAAAACAGAATCACAATAGAAAATAGGAAAGAAGCACTTAGAGAAGTGTTTGCTGAATCTAATGTAAGGTATAATGATAATAGACGGATTCTTTTGAAAAATACTTATTTATTTAAAGATTCAATTTTTGAGGAGCATTTACCTAATGCTGACATTGAAAAAGCATTAAATATTACGCTTAAAGATTTGAACGAATTCCATAATAAATGGTACTCATGTGCGAATTCACAACTTGTTATGGTTTTTAGTGATTTTAATAATGATTTTTTTCATTATGAAGAGTTGGTCAACAAAACATTAGGGAAAATCAAAGGGAAAGTTACGGAAGATCAAGAGAATGATATCAGAAAGATAGATATATGCAATGATAAAACATATAGTATTTTAGATGTTTGCAACACTAATCCAATGCTATGTTTTGTGGAAATTAAGCAGCATAAAGATTATATTAGAGAAAAAGTAGAAAAAGGATTATTCTTTCAATATATTCATGCATTATTGGACGAGTTTTTTTCTATACAAAACTTGAAGTATAAAATCAATATAAGACAATTTGAGAATCACTCTTTTATATTTATATTTGAGTTTTCACAAATAGTAGATGATAAGGAGATAATTAGTAAGATGTGCAAATTCTTACTTGATAATTTAAGTATGTTGAAAACAAATATTTTGATTATGAAAAATGAAATAATAGAGCCGATGGTGACAGGTCATGAGTTCCTAGAATATATAATTCATTATTTCGTATATAAGCAAACACTTAATTATAATTCAACCCATGAAATGGAAGAAGATGTTATAAAAGTTTTTAATGATTTTGATATCAGTTCTGTTTTTAAGATAATAAAGGAGTTGGAAGTTGCTAAATGCAAATCTTTTATTTTTGGAAAGAGGAATGATTATGAATAGTAAGCTGAGATTTATAAAAAGAGTAATAAAAATCACTAAATTACTAATATGTAGCAATAAACTTCTTTATACAGGATGTTTTGCTATCAGCATATTTATAGGTGTACTTCCCATAATTAGTGCATATGTATGGAAACTATTATTGGATTCAATACAATATATAAACGAAAATAAAGATTTTTTTGTTATAATAAATTTTTTGATTTTGTTAGGAATAGTAAAATTGATTGGGGTAATTTTGTCAGATATTAATGTTGACTTGAGAAGCTTGCAAGCGGATTGTTTTAACGTTTATCTTACAGATAAATTGTTAGATGTATTAAACAACTCACAATTATCATGCTTTGATGATAGTGAATACTATAATGATTATGATATGGTATGTAATCAATCCTTACAAAAATCGATAGAGATAGGGACTTCTTTATCAAGTATAATTATAAGTGTGATTTCTATAATGACAAGTTTTTTCGTTTTAATTAGCTTAAATCCAGTTTTGATTTTTATGATTATGTTGGTCGGGATCCCTTCTTTATTTGCTCAAACAACAATATCAAAAAAGATGTTTAGAGTATTTGAAAGTAGAGTAGAAAAATTGCGGTATACGCAGTTTCTTAAATCGTTTATGGTACAGTATAATAATATAAAAGAAATAAAAATATTAAATGCGGGGGGATATTTTAAGAAGCAAATTCTAACCTTGTACAAACAATATATAAGAGAAAATAAGCATCTAATACGTGAATTTAATATAAAAAAAATTATTGTCAATTTTATTCAATTATTTGTATCAATAAGCATACAGATATTTTTAGTAATGTGTGTGTTGAAAAAAGGGCATTCAATAGGAAATATTGTTTTTTATTTGCAAACATATTTGAACGCAGAAAGTGCGATAGCTGTAATTTTTTCGGATTTTTCAAGAATATATGAAAGTGATATGTATATTCAAAAGTTGCTAGCTTTCCTAGAAAGAAGTGATTCAGAAATGACAAAAAAGATAAAAAGTGAAGAATTTACAAAGATTTCTTTCGAAGGAGTATCATTTTCTTATCCAGGTGAAACACGAAAAGCTTTAACTAATATTAATGTTTTAATTCAGAAAGGAAAATCATATGCTATAGTAGGGAAAAATGGAAGTGGAAAAAGTACATTTGTAAAGTTATTACTCAATTTATATGATCAATATGATGGAAAGATATTTTATAATTCTTTAGATTTGAAAAAGTATAGTATTAAAAATTATTCAGAGAAGTTTGGCGTTATTTTTCAAGATTTTACTAGATATCCTTTGAGTGTTCGAGAAAATGTTGGTATTAGTAACACAAATGAAATAGAGAATTTGAAGCATATTATAGAAGCGACAACAGCAAGTGGTGCAAATGATTTTATTGAGGAGTTACCAAAGAAATATGAAACAAATCTTTTTAAACAGTGGACATCAGGTACAGATTTGTCTATAGGTCAGTGGCAAAGAATAGGGTTTGCGAGAGCTGTTTTTAAGAATGGAGATATTCTTGTTATGGATGAGCCGACTTCAGCATTAGATGCTTTTGCAGAAAGAGAAATTGTGGAAATGGCAAATAAATATTGTAAAACACAATCTAAAACAAGCATTTTGATTTCACATCGCTTATCAAATGTAAAGGATGCGGATATGATTCTTGTATTTGACCAGGGAACTATAATAGAGCAAGGAACACACGAAGAATTAATGGATAAAAAGGGATTGTATTATGAATTATTTACAGTTCAAGCAGAAAGTTATAATGATTAAAATAGAAGAAGGGATGTGCAAACTATGATAAAAAAAAGATTTCTATTATTATTTTGTGTTTTAATCTTATCGTTAGTTGGGTGTAGCAATGACTCTAATAAAGAGAATATTAATCGCCAGTCGGATTCTAATCAAGTAGTAGTACCGGATGGAGGTAGAGAAACAGAGACAGATAGTGAAGAGGATTTTGAGGATGAAGAAGACTTTTCCATAGAAGAAGTGATTTTTGATAAAGAATTACAGCCTTTCTTTATGAATTATAAAGAGGGATGTATTGTAATAAGATATGATAATACTAAACAAGGAATTAGTTATCATGAGGAACTATCAGAAGTACAGAGATCGCCATTATCAACATTTAAAATTTTGAGTACAATTATTTTGTTAGAAGAAAAAATTGTCACAGATGTAGATCAAGTTATACCTTGGGACGGAACCATATATCAGAATGAAAGTTGGAATGCAAATCAAACATTGAGAAGTGCGTTTGAAAATTCCGTCGTCTGGGTATATAAAAAATTGCTATCTAATGTAGATGACGATACAATAGCAAATTATTTAGATAGAACTAATTATGGCAATAAAGATATATCTGGCGGAGAGGGATTTTGGTTAGATTCTTCACTAAAAATTAGTTTAAAAGAACAAATCATCTTTTTAGAAGGTCTCTATTACAATAAATTTAATTTTAATCAGAATGTTATAGAAAAAGTTAAAGAATTAATGCTTATAAATCAGACTGAAAATTATAAAATTTATGGAAAAACTGGTAGCAGCAATGAAGGAACTAATTTATTTGTTGGCTTTATAGAAAGTCAAGAAGATGTATTTTTCTTTGCTACATATGTAAATGAGGAGAATGCAGGTTACAATGTCGCAAAAGAAATAAGTTGTAATATAGCTGAATCACTTTTTTTGGAATAATCAAATTAAAAGGGGAAGTTATATGAAATTATATTTTGACTTTTTAAAAAGATACTTATGTCAGTACAAACTGGAACTATTCTATATTTCCACCATTACTATCCTACAAAGCATAATTGTTACATGCATACCTTTGTCAACCTCGGCAATTGTTGATAAGGGTATAACTCAAAATGATAGAATTGCTTTGAGAGTTGCTGCGATAGTTATGGCTTTGCTATTTTTAAGTAATGCACTTATTACTATTTTAAATAATTATTTAATGGCAAAAGTTGGAGAAAAAATAGGATATACACTTCGCGAAGAACTTAACACAAAAATATGCAAGTTAAAGTATGGTTTTTTTTTGAAAAATACTGCAAGTAATATAGTTAATAGTTTTAACAAAGAGATTGACACAATTAAAACAAATATTAGTTATATGTTACTAAGAGTGATGGGGAATATAATATCATTATCAGCTTCGATAACTATGATATTTTTAATTAATTGGAAGATAGGCTTGTTTATTTTAAGTACTTCTGCATTATATGTGATATCAATAAAAGAATGGGGGAAAGTTATAAGTCCTCTGGCCGAGAAAAGTTTTTATTATAATGAAAGAATAATAAATGTGTTACTAAATACATACAAGAATGCAGTAGTCGTAAAAATGAATAGTGCTCTAAGCTATATAAGTAAACACTTTAAATCAGAGTACACCAGTTTCTATAGTAATGAAATTAAGTTAGAGACAGCCTATACTGCCAATATAAATATGGGGATGTTAATCATGTCAATTACAACAGTAGTGTTGTGGTGCTTTGGAGGAATAAAGTGTATGGAAAATTCTTTGTCAATAGGAAGTCTTATTGCTATAATAGGCTATCAAAACATGTTAACAAATCCTATAAATTTTATATGTGATTTTTCAAATAGTTACCAAACTACGAATAAAGCAATTAAAAATTTTGAATCAATATTGGCATGTGAAGAGGAAACGAGTGGGAATTTACTTATTTCTCCAGGGATAAGGAATATAAAATTGAAAAATGTATCTTTTAAATATGATAGTGTTCTATTACTTGAGGATATAAATTTGAATTTAGAGAAAGGTGATATTTGTGGAATTATTGGTGAAAGTGGAATTGGAAAATCAACAATAGCAAAACTAATTGTCCGACTATTAAATCCAGACTCGGGAGAGATATGTATAAATGATATTTTAATAGACCATATAAATTTGTCTAATCTTCGCAAAGAAATAGGATATATTATGCAGGATACATTATTTTTTAATGATACTATATTAAATAATGTTTTTTTTGGCGAACACAAAGATTATAATAAGCTCGAAGAATTTAGCAGAAATTTAATGATTTATGATGAAATAATGAGATTTTCCGAGCAATGGGAAACCGTTTTGTGTGAAGATAGCCAAAATATTTCTGGAGGTCAAAAAAAGCGAATAGATATATTACGCAATGTTTTGAAAAATGCTAGTGTTCTTATATTTGATGAAACATTTAGTGGAATAGATATTCGAAAAAAATGTGAAATATATGAGTTTATACAAAGAATAAAGAAAGATTATATTATAATAATCATATCACATGATCAAAAAGATCTAGAAATTTGCAGTAGGTTATACAAAATTGAAAATAGAAAAATAAATAAAATACTATAATGTAAAGGGGAAATCATAATGGAAAAACGATTATTTACTTCAGAATCAGTAACAGAGGGGCATCCAGACAAAATTTGCGATCAAATTTCTGATGCTATATTAGATGCTTTGCTTTTGCAAGATCCAATGAGTAGAGTAGCATGTGAAACGTGTATTACGACAGGATTAATAGTGGTTATTGGTGAAATTACAACCAAGGCACATGTAGATATACAAAAAATTGTCCGTGATACGGTTAGAGAGATTGGGTATAATCGTGGAAAATATGGATTTGATGCAGACACGTGTGGTGTTATTGTAGCTTTGGATGAACAGTCAGCGGATATTGCATTGGGAGTAGATCAAGCATTAGAGGCAAAAGAGAATAACGACCAGCAAGATAAAGAGATATTGGGTGCAGGCGATCAAGGTATGATGTTTGGATATGCTACAAATGAAACGGAGCAGTACATGCCTTACCCGATTGCCGTAGCACATCAATTAGTATTTCAACTTTCAAAAGTTAGAAAAGAAGGGATTTTGCCATATTTGCGTCCCGATGGAAAAAGTCAGGTTACAGTTGAGTACGATGAAAACTATAAACCAATTCGTATAGACACAGTAGTTTTGTCAACCCAACATAATCCAAATGTAACTCAAGAACAAATTCATAGAGATATTAAAACGTATGTATTCAATCCTATTCTTCCAAAACACATGATAGATGAGGAAACTAAATACTTTATTAATCCTACAGGAAGGTTTGTGATAGGTGGTCCCCAAGGAGACAGTGGTTTGACTGGGAGAAAAATTATCGTGGATACATATGGAGGCTTTGCGAGAAATGGTGGTGGTGCATTGTCTGGGAAGGATTGTACAAAAGTTGATAGATCAGCAGCGTATGCCGCTCGCTATGTAGCAAAAAATATTGTAGCTGCTAGATTGGCAGATAAATGTGAAATTCAACTTTCCTACGCTATAGGTGTAAAAAAACCTGTTTCAATAATGGTTGATACGTTTGGGACTGGAAAACTTTCAGATATGGAGTTAGTAGAACTCGTAAAAAATAATTTTGATCTTACACCTACAGGTATTATAAATATGTTAAAGCTTAGAAATCCGATATATAAAAATACAGCAGTTTATGGACATTTTGGTCGGAAAGATGTTTTATTTCCGTGGGAAAATTTGGATAAGGTACAAGCTTTAAAAAAATATAATAAATAGAATTATGGTAACCCCCAATTAAAATATAGTAGAATGTAAAACTATTTCTAGATTTTGTGAGGTTTGAGTAATTCATATGTGATTTTTGATAGTTTGGAGTTTTTAACTTTAAGATATCAGCTTTAATCGAAAGAGATGTTTCAGATGAAAGGAATATTAAGCAATGGAAAAAATAAAAAGAATTTTTCAGATAGGGATTATTTCATGTGTTATCTTGTTTTGTTGTGGTTGTATTTCTCTAGTAGTATGTTATGAGAACATTGCATATCAAATTAATCAAGGTGCATCAATTGCTGGAAATGAATTAGTAGTCCTTAATTTGTATATCTCAAGTGTGGCTGAATACTGAGGGAGTGTGGTAATTATTTGGATTTTAATAAATATTTTGAAAAACTAATTTCTACAATCACTATCGTGATTGTAGAAATTATAATTTTAAGTTTAGATAAATATGATATATTCTTAGAAAAGAATATGTCTTACACGGAACTTATTAGCAATGTGGAAGATTTTTGTACAGAAATGCAAAAGATAGATTCAGAACAGGTGAAGGTAGAAAGAAGCGATTCGGATTTGTTTTATTATGAAACTTTTTATGAGATTCTTTTAGAGCATGGAATACATATAAAAGTGCTTATGCAAGAGGAAAAAATTCCATATTTTAGCATTTCAAAAAAGTGTTTTGCAAATAATTTCTGTTATTATATTAGAAATACTTGAGATTTCCAATAAAAGAAATGATATTGTTTACAAAATATATGTAATGGACGGCTATCTAGCTATAGAGTTTCAATTCAAAAAACAAAGAAATGTAGAACCAACCTAAAATGCAAATAGAGTACTTATTGAGCAAGAAATGGATATAGGGAAAAATATTTAGTACATGTTGGAGGGAGATTAGAGGAATACTCATTAGAACAAGAAAAACGAGTAACTCTTAAAGTTCCATATATCGAACAAAGATAATCAGCAAATTCTAGAACTAAGATTTAAGAATTTGCTGATTCTATAAACTGTTCTATAATATTTTTTAAATATTTTCGTTTACTTGCAGGACAATGATGTATTAAATCTATAAAAATGAAATCATCATAAATTGCAGCATCAGAAAAGAGAATAAAATCAGTTGTGACAGAGAAAAAGTTAGCAATTTTAACAAGTGTATTGTTAGACATACCTCTGGATCCACTTTCTATATCACCTAGAAACTTTGGTGTGATATCTAAAATTTCAGATAATTGTTCACGTGTTAAATTGTGTCTTTCGCGAAGAGCACGAATTCTAATCCCCACTTCAATGTTATTGACAGTTCTCATATAATACCTCCGCATAGATTATATTTCATATAACCACAAATGGAAATGAACTAAAAGTTGTTATAAATATAAACTTAAAGTTGAAAATAGGGTAATAGGCGGGTATGATAAGAGTATCAAGAATGTAGGAGTATTTAATAATTATGAATAGTAAGAGATATTGGAAAAAATTTGAGAAAAAGCTTTATAAGTTATATCCTTGTAAGATATATTTTATGTATGATGAAGATAATCTATGTATTGAGGGAGAAAAAATAAAAGAATCAATAAATTTTCTACTGCAGGTTCTTGAAAATATTCCTTCAACAAAATTCAAAAAGGCAGAATTGTATATTCGTATACATTATTTTAAAAAGTGGTTTGTTGTGAGAATCAATTTTAGAGAAATTAGTAGCTATGGAATATGCTTTAAATTAAAAGAATTAGAAACGTGTATAAGATCAAAAGGAGATATTGTAAATATTTCAAAAAATGGTTTTCAAGTCTTAATAAAAATATGTAAAAAAATGTTTTAAATCGTCATTTATACATAAATATCGTACTTTAAACAAAAATAATTGTCAGATGTAAAAATCTATCGTAAGATAGTATAAAACAATAGGAGGATGATGAAAGTGTTAAAAGAAGTAAAAAGAAGTATGGGACAAATTATTGCAAAAAGAATATATCGAGAGGCGGAAAAAAGTGCAAATTCAGCATGTGTGTTTATCCATGGGCAGCCTAAGATGCCAGAAAAAGTGAAAAAATTGAATAAAATTAAATAGCATATGAACTTAGAAAGGCACATAATAAATTCTATCAAACAGCAAAATAACATATCTGATAAAGATGTAGAGATATACGAATTCGGGTTACACTTGTTGATTCTTAAATTATTTCATATATCTTGTATTTTATTTATTGGTTATGTCGGAAGAGAATTTTTTAAAGTTATTCTTTTTCTTTTATTATATAGTACGTTTAGAAAATATGCAGGTGGGTACCATTCTCAAACACATATTGGATGCTTAGGAATTTCTATCATATCTACTATTTGCTTTATAGTTTTTCTGAAAATTACACTTCCTGAATTTGTATATAGGTGTATGTGGGTGATAAGTGCAGGAATTATATGGATATTAGCACCACAAGACACGGAAAATAGAAGATTAAATAATAGTGAAATTAGATATTTCAGGAAAAAGAGCAAAAATATAGTATGTATATATAGTATAATATGTTTATTGCTATATGCAATAATATCTAAGATAATTTTAGGTGTTTTTATTATTCAGGGTATCATGTTATTGGCTGCACATATTGAAAAGCAACTATGTAAAGAAAAAAATAATTTTGAAGATTCTCTTTTTTGATATTATAATATAATATCAAACTAAGAGGTAAGGGTGGAAAGATGATTAAAATTGCAATATGTGATGACGAAAAATCTGTTTGTAGAAAGATGTATTCTATTGTAGAGCAATATTTAGAAGAAGAGAATAGACCTGCAATTATAAAATCGTTTTGTTCAGGACAAGAGTTTTTGAAAACACATATATATTTTGACATTGTCTTTTTAGATGTAGAGATGCCAGAAATGAATGGAATTGAAACGGCACTAAAACTTAGGCAATGGGATGTAAATAGCAAAATTATATATGTAACAAATTATGATAAATATTGGAAAAAAGCATACAAAGTACATGCATTTGATTATATCAGTAAGCCGATTAAAAGTAGTACAATTCAAAATGTGATGAAGGAGGCAATTTATTATTTGGATAATAAAAATGATGCGCCTAAAATATCGTTTCGAACGGAAGTTGGAATTATTACTTTAGCGTTAGATGATATTTATTATTTTGAGTATTATGCTAGAAAGATAAAAATTATTACTGTACGTGGTATATTTCAAGCAAATTATACTTTAAAGGAGTTATATAAAAAATTTGGAAAATATAATTTTAAATCGCCACATAAAAGTTTTATACTATAAATGAGCAAATTTGAAAAATTGCACAAAACTACACTGCGAATTTCATAA
>OHEZ01000671.1_pt1 | contig 19415 bp, 21 predicted proteins | sample 1567391 | NCBI WGS metagenome assembly OHEZ01 (sample SAMEA3879518, study PRJEB24766) | human gut metagenome | biome: human-associated habitat; feature: feces | place: USA | collected 1985/1987
TGAAGTATTACCCTCATAGCGTGATGTTTGTGCGTCAACGTGTCGCACCAAAGATATTTTCCACTTCTCTGGAAGAGAGCAGATCTTTGACGTTTTGGGTGACTCCAGTCGGCATCCCGCCCCATTTCCTAAATCGCTTCCAAATCTCAATGGTATAGCTTGCCGTCTGCTCCTCTTTGAGAAGCAGGTGCATCTCGTCGATGTAGTAGCGGGTGGATTTGTGCGCCTCGCGGTTGACCGTCACTCTGTTCCATACCTGATCCTGGACGATCAACATGCCGATTTTCTTGAGCTGCTTGCCCAATTCTTTAATGTCATACGCCACCACACGGCTGTGAACATCTACATTGGTCTGGTGGTTAAAAACATTGAGGGAGCCAGTGACATAGATTTCCAGCGCCGTTGCGATGTATTGCGCTTCCTTCTCATCCTGTTTCCGCAACTCCTCATAGAGATCACCGAGGATGGGCATGTTCTCCGGGCGCGGGTCATTGAGATAGTTCCGATAGACCAGCCGCACACAGCGGTCGATGATGGTCTTTTCTACCGGCATAAGGCCATCCTTGCCGCCCACGATCAGCTCACACAGAGACAGGATAAAATCGGATTTCAGGCTCAGTGGGTTCTCATCGTCCGAATAGTTGAGGTTCAAGTCCATGGGGTTGATATAGTCCGTGGAGGTGGGCGAGATTTTAATGACCTGCCCGTGCAGGTGCTCCACCAGCGGGCCATATTCCGCTTCCGGGTCGCAGATGATGATATCGTCGTCCGTCACCAGAAAGACGTTTGCGATCTCACGCTTGGCGCTGAAGCTCTTGCCGGAACCGGGCGTGCCCAAAATCAGGCCGTTCGGATTCTTCAGGAGCTTTCTGTCTACCATGATGAGGTTATTGCTCAGGGCATTGATGCCGCAGTACAGCGCCTCTTTGCCGGTCTGAAACAATTCCTGGGTGGTAAACGGAACAAAAATGGCAACACTGGAGGTTGTAAGCCCACGCTGGATGGTGATCTCGTTCAGCCCCAGCGGGAGACTGCTCATCAGCCCTTCTTCCTGCCGGAAGTCCAATGTTGTCAACTGGCAGTTGTACTTCTGCGCAATGGAATTGGCCTGAAATACGTTGTTTTTGAGCTGCTGCATGGAGCCTGCGGTATTCAGGATGATAAAGGTCAGAAGGAACATGCGCTCATTCCGGCTCTGAAGCTCCTGCAAGAGCTTTTTCGCTTCATTGCCATAGGTTGCAAGGTCAGACGGAATAATATCCATATCGTACCCGGCGCGGATGGCCTTTTTCTGTTCTTCAATCTTCATCTTATCGAGATCGGTGATTTTGCGCTTGATGGTCTTGATGGCCTTGACCTGATCCACCGACTGAATGTGCATGGACACGATTACGGAACTTTCCATATCCAAGAAGTCTGCCAGCATACGGTCGTTCAGTTCCGGTGCGAGAATCTGCAAGAACGATGCGCGGCCGTATTTCTTTCCAACGGCAAAGCTGCTGCCGGTTCGGAACTCAAAGGAGCTGGGCGCGATGAAGTCCTTGACGGAAAGGCCGGAGGGGGCAAGCCAGTCCCATGAGAACCGGAACGGCTCCTGCTCGTCCATGTGAAGAACATCGTGCATCAGCTTGAGCCGGTCGTGTCCGTTCAGCGGCTCTGCCTGCACACCAAGGCGCTTGAAGTTGTTGAGAATGTCGATCTCAATACGCTCCAGCCGGGGCTTTGCGGTTTTCAGATTCTCTGCCTCCACGCCAAAGGTAATGAATTTGGTCTTGACCAGCCCATTATTGCCGCGGGCAAGCTGCGTTTGCAGCATCTTTGTGTACTCCGTGCGGAGCTGGTTGAACGCATCTGCCCGCGGCGGGATAGCAATGGTCTGCGCGTAGCTGTCCTTGTTAGCGGCGAGGTTTACGAAGGAGAGCTGAAAATGGATGGAGCTGTCAAAATAATTGAGGAAGTCGCACCACGAATCGAAGATTGCGGTCTTGTCCTCGTTCTGGTTGAGCTGATAATTGATGTCCTGAAACTGCACCGTTTTGCTGTAATAGTAATCTGTCACCCGGCAGATACCGTCCGGGAACATCCGCTGAAAGGGAATGGAATCCTGCGCCGATTTATGCCGTTTGTCCGTATTCTTCGCTTTGGCAATGGCAGCTTCAATCTGCTTTCTGTCGGCGCGGCTTAACTTTGTTTTTTCCTGAGACAATGCGGTAAACCTCCTTATCCAGAATGTCCTGCCGCTGCAATACGGCATAAAAATTGTCTGTCTCATAAGGCCGCACCTTGGGGCGGATGAAACAGACCTGAACAATATTTTTGATGATCTTCTCCAGCGGCAGGCCATTTTTCTCGTACAAGGCGAAAAGAAAGAACGGCAGCATGACCACGATCATGCAGATCGCCGCTGCGCTGTTGGAAAGGCTCTGCCGGAGCAGGAAGAACAGCGGCACGCCCACCGCTGCGCCGCTGCCGAAGCAAACGAGCTGCCGCTTGGTCAAGTTGAAGAGGACTTTGGTCTTTACGGCGTTCAAGTCCTTTGGGACGGGTACATAGGCCACTTGCAATCACCTCCGTCAGTGGCTGTTGAACAGGCTCTTGGCAAGAGAACCGGTCTTAAAAAGTGTGAAGCACAAAAGCACCGTATAGCCCATACAGCTCCAGATGGCCGTGGAAATATTCGTATCCACGATCATGTTCTGTACAAGCACAGCGTAGATGGCGACACAGATGATAATGAGGAAGCCCTGAAAGCCGAGGGCGAACAGGCTCCTGAGATAGTTCTGTCCCATCTGCCCCCATTCCCGGTTCATTGCCGTCGCCATGGGGATCGGGGCGATGGAGGTCACAAGATAGATTTCTATCATGCGCCCGTACACGATGATGAAGATGCAGATGTTCAGCGCGTTCATTGTGAGCTTTACGACGGTGGCTTGCAGCCACAGGCCGAGCAGAGACCAGACCTCCATTTCATTGAGCCGTGCTTCCAAATCTGCAAGACTACTTGCCAGATCAAGGCTGACATTGCCGACCACAACGCCAGAAGCGTTGTTGACCACGCTCTGCGCCACATCGAACACGCCCATAACGATATTCCAGGTGTTGCTGACAATGAGCACCGCACAGGCCGTTTTGAACACCCATTTGAAGATGAACCAAGTATCGACTTCTCCGTGCATGTTGTTTTTGTCCGTAATGATCTGAATCAGCTCCATGGTCATTACGATGGCGAGGATCACACCGGCAATGGGCAGGATAACGTTGTCTGAGAGGCTGCGGATCATATTGTAAATGCCGCCGTTCCAGCCCTGCGGCGTTGCGCCGACCTGACCGGCGATCTCTCCGACTCTTGTGTTCACGGTATCAAAGAGGCCGGACAGCGCATCCTTGATGCCGCCGATCAGGATTTCCTTGAGCCAATCGGTGAATTTCTGCCATATTAAGTCCAATCGATTTTCCCTCCTTCCGTTGGCTCTCCGCATACCGGCGAGAGCCGTATAAGATTACTGCACTCGTTTTCATTCTCATGTGCACCTGAAAATGAACCAAGCCGCAGAATAGCCGGTTGCCCGACTATGTATCAGGCGGGCAATGCCGCCTGCAATCAGTTATGTGTGTTGAGCGCCCGAAACACCTGCACTTCCAGATCGAGGCGCGGAGCTTCCGCGTTGCAGCATGGCAGCGCCCCGTCTGCGGGAAGCAGATTCTCCCGCACAAAATACTCCCGAAGGGCAGCTCTGGACAGTGCGCCGAAGTTTCGGATTTGTGCAGATGAGCACAGGAAAATGAGCACTTCGCGGACGGTCTTCACACCGTTCCGGCTAAGCGGGTTGCGAATCTTAGCGGGCAGATACAGGGCGTCCAGTCCCTGATAATACAAATGCGTCGGAGAGGTAATGCCGCAGCGTTCACGATAGATTTGTTCCTCCATCTGGAGCTGCTGCCGCAAATATGCGGTTCGCGCTTCAAAGCCGTCTGTGATGTAGTACAGCCATGCGGGATTTTTGCACAGCCAGCACAGCGCGTCCCGGATAATGCTTCTCGTTCGGCTCTCCGAAAGGTTATAGTGCAGGCCAACCGCCCTATAGCCGATGCCCTCGCAGAAATGCTCTCGGAGCACGATCTGTTCGCGTTCCGAGAGCGCAGACAGGGCATATTCCAGCCCCTTGCGCTGGTCATCCGTCAGCGCGTCATAGGAGATCATGCGCTGTGTTTCTTCGTTGAGATGCATGGCAGAAAGCAGATTTTCGGGGTAGCTGTATCTTCTGGGCATCTGTGTATCCTCCTAAAAAAGTAAAAAGTCGTTGTATGTGGAACGTTCAGAGCGAAGGAGCAGCCCGTCAATATAGGCTGCTCCCTTGCTTCTGAATGGGGATGCAAGGGCGACATCAGCCGCCCTTGCATCTCTGCCGGTGTTTAGCCAAAAAGTCCCGTGAGCAGCGGCACCAGCAGAAGGCCAACCAGGGCGACGCCGCCACCGGCCATGAGCTGTTTCATGCCCTGGCTTTTAGCCCCCGGATTATCATTTCCGTAGCCCTCCAGCAGGTTAATGACGCCCCAGATTCCGAGACCTGCGCCAAGTGCGATGACGAGGGTCTGAAGAACATCAACAGCAGAGTTAAAGAAATCCATAAATGTGTATGCCGGAATATGCGGGATATTGAGTTAGAAATTGATTCTCACAATGCAAGCGCCGGAACGAAAACCGCTGTGCGGCTCCCGATTCCGGCGTCTCCTTTCAATTTTTAATTGTTTTTGTTCGTTCCGGCCTTGCAGTATGAGCCGGTGTCTTCTGTCTGTCATGGTGTATCAAGCCTCCTGCCTTGATAAATCTTTATGAAAAAGCGGGCTGTTCACCCGCTGCTTCATCCGCTTCGGACACATCTACCTCAAAAACATTGTAAGCCTCGTCCTGTTTCGGCTTGAGCCGGTGAGAGAGGAACTTTTCAATGTCAAATTCATTTTTGGGGTTTGCATCCGACAGGTATTTGTAATTCCTGTGCTGCGTGATATCAAACTTATTGGACAGAAACGGCCGCACGCCGCGAAGCTGCAAGATGCACTTGGAGCCGTCCAGCACGGCAAGCTCATCCACTGTAGCGAGGTCTTTGCCGAGCTTCTGGTAGTTAAGGCTGTGGGAGACCTCGCGGCCACGGCTTTCGCCGGTGTTGAAAGTGTCGATGGTCTCTTTCCCCAGCGCCTGATTCAGCTCTTTCAACGTGGTAGGCTCCTTGCCACCGAGGAAAATCGAGGTGTCACAATTCCCGATGATCGTATCGGCGTTGTCCTTATACAGCGCCTTGAGCTGAGACTGTGCCTGCAAAACGAGGCAGGCGGAGATCTCACGGCTACGAATCGTGGCCATGAGCTTTTCTAGATTGGGTATCTGCCCAATGTTTGCCGCTTCGTCGATCAGGCAGCGCACATGCACCGGCAGGCGGCCTTTATACTGGTCATCTGCCTTTTCGCACAGCAGGTTAAATAACTGGCTATAAATCATAGATATGAGGAAATTGAAGGTGCTGTCGGTATCGCTCATGATAAGAAACAGCGCCGTCTTTTTGAAGCTTCCATCCTTGGCATCCGGGTTGTCGTATATCTTGTCGCCCAGCGTGTCCAGCTCCAGTTCGTCATACATGGTGATCTCCCGCAGCTCCGCAATATCAAAGGGAGCAAGGCGTGCGCCGCAGCTAATATTGATACTCTTAGCTGTCTTGCCCGCGGCTAATTTGTACTTTTTATATTGCCGCACCGCGAAGTGGTTGGGCTTGTCCTTTTCCAGCTCCTTGAACGCGATATCCACAGGATTTTCAAAGGTTTCATCGTCCTCGCGGACTTCCATGGCGTTGACCAGCTCGATGAGCGTGGCAAAGTTCTGCTCTTCCTCGGGCGCTTCATAATGGATGTAGCCGATCAGGGCACAGTACAAAAGCGTCTCTGCCTTCACCCAGAAATCGTCGCCGGATTTGCCGTCTCCCTTGGTATTGCAGATCAAGGTGTTGACCAGTTTCAAAATATCCTTCTCGCTGTGGATATACGCAAAGGGGTTGTAATGGTGGGACTTCTTGAAGTTGATGGAATTGAATATCTTCACCTTATAGCCATTGCGGAGCATGAGCTTTCCGCACTCCACGGCGATGCTGCCCTTCGGGTCGGTGACAACGTATGAACTGTGTAATTGCATGAGATTTGGCTTAATGAAAAAGCGTGTTTTGCCGCTGCCGGAGCCGCCCACCACCAGCACGTTTTTGTTCCGCGCCGTCTTGGGGTCTTTGGGGCGGTTGGACATCATGAGCCGCTCGGTCTGGGTGAGAATGACGTTGTTCTCAAACTTCGGATCGACGTAAGGGGCGATATCCTCGGGCTTGCCCCAACGGGCAGAGCCGTATTCCAGATTCTTGCGGAATTTCTTGGCGTTTTTGCCCTTGACGTACACGATAAGACGGATGAGCAGAGCGGCAGCGACGCCCACGCACAGGTCGAGGGGGTGGAAGCTGGGCAGCGCCGATTGGAACGCGGCGGCGAAGCCCTCCATGAGGTGCAGCGCTTTCCCCGAGAAATCCATGCCGGGGGCAAGCCTCCACGCCTGCCCCAGCTTGGTGGCAAAGAGGGCGATAAAGATATACGGGATATTGGGCAGCGCCAGCTTTTTGATATGCAGCGGCTTTTTCATAGCTCCAGCCCCTTGTCCTTGTTGCGCACCCTGGTCACGTCCTTTGCGATCTCCGGCGCACGGAGAGCTCTGAGCATCCGGATGACGGACGGCTTCTCCTTTGCTTTTGCCTTCTTCCCGGTGTACTCGGTAAAGGCGGCGGTGAGCGCGTCCGCATCCCGTGCCTTGAAAAAGACGAGATACCTGGGGATCTCGCCGGTTTTGTCCTTCTTGATGGCGTAGTCCACGCCGTACTTGCGCGCCACACGGTCAAAGCCCTTGATGTTCCGCTCCGTGACCTCGATGTTGGAAACGCCCTGGTTCTGACCGACAAGCTGCTTCACCGTCTGCTTGCCTGTGGGCTTTTCAGGCGCACCGCGCGCCTTTGCCAGCTTCTTCTCCTTGCGGCTGGCGAGGTATTTGAGGATGACGGCCTTTAACAGCCGTGCCGTGAGCTTGGTTGCGCTGATGACCAGCGTGACCGCTCTGTTTTCGACTTCCTCCTGCATGGGTCATTCCTCCTTTCCCGCATACTCCTCAAAGCGCCGTCATCGCTCTGTCACCGGAGCGGTCTTGCCTTTGCCCGCAGCCTTGGCGGGCTCGGTGGGGATCGCCATAATCTTGCTGCCCATCTTCAAAAAGGCTTCCGGCTGACGGAACTTTTCCTCATATTTCTGTTGCAGCTCCTTCGGCAGAGACGCAAAATTCTCATCCCCCAGACCGCAGAGGAAGAATTTACCGGCCACAATATCGTAGATATCGCCGTCCCCGTCCCGCAGGGCGCGGTTCAGGGGCTTGCCCTCCAGCTTGGCCTCCTCCCCGCAGATCAGCGCCACGGGGTCGTCATATGGGTAAATCGCTTCGATATAGCCGTCCACAGCCTTCTGCAAGGAGGCGAGGTCGGAGCCGATGCGCTCCACGCGCGGATACTGTCCCGGCTCCACCATGAGCACCTCGAGGGTGTCGTCCGGCGCTCTTTCGGCGGAGATTTCCTTGCCGTCATTGCTCTCAAACTCCACCTCCACGAAATTGTCCGCGTCCAGAATATGATCCCCGGCGTGCCACTGGTCGCTTACCATCTGTTGGGCTTCCTCTTTGGAAGAAGCCTCCACGGACACGGTGAGCTTCAGTGTTTCGGTGATGGTCACGTCAAATTCCTTCATGCGCGCCGCCTCCCTCGTCAATTTCAGCCGGAAGAAAGGGAAAGAGCAGCTCCGCCACTGCCTTGACCACAGCTTCCGCTTCCGCAATGGACAGCTCGATTTCTTCGCTGTCATCCTCCGTATCGGGTGCATCTTCATATGGGGCTTCGGGGCTTTTCTCAAGGTCGTCGTCATATACGCCGCACTCGTTGCAGCAGTCGCAGTGGATGTGTACGTCGCCGTAGATGTTGATGGTTACGTTCATGGATAAACCTGCCTTTCTCAGCGCTCGTTTTGGCGCTGCTGTTTTTTCTGCCACTGCTCCAGCAGCTTGATGATGGTCTGCTGCATTTGCAGGGGCGTGTAGCTTCGGGGGAAGTACTTGCGGAGGGTATCGCTGCTTAGCGTGATGCGCTCCTGTTCCTCCTTCTTTTCCTCGGACATGATGGAGCGCATGGCCTCCTTCGTGCATTTTCCCTCCCGGCTGAGCTTCTTGAGCCGCTGCGCCTGGGAAAGCGAGGGCGTGTTCTGGGAATAGTCCATTGCGTCCAGAAACTGCTTCTGCTCGTCACGGGTGAGATACGACAGTTCCACGGCGGGGCTGAATGCGATCTCCTTGCTGTCCACCTTTTTCTGCACCTCCGGCAGAAGCTCGGTGAGACGGATATAGCGGCGAATCTGTGCTGCGCTGTCGGGGCTGTTTTCAGCCACAAGTTCGCGTGAGGTCTTTCCCGGCAACTTCTGTCCAACTTGAACAGAAGTTGATTTTCCCTCCAAATCCACCCGTTTTCCCTGATGCTTCAACGCTTCCAGCTTCATTTTGTACGCCTGCGCCCGTTCCATGGGACTGATGGTTTCCCGCTGCAAATTGCTGTCCACCATGAGGATCACCGCCTCGTCATCGTCAAGATTGCGGACGATGGCAGGTATGGTTTTCAGCCCCGCAAGGTCTGCGGCATGGAGCCGCCTGTGTCCGGCTACCATCTCGTATCCGCCCTCCGGTGCGGGGCGGATGATGGCGGGGTTGAGAACGCCCACCTGCATGATGCTGTCGATGGTCTGCTGCATGAGCTCGTCGTCCGTCACCTTGAAGGGGTGGTTCTTGAAGGGACGAATCTCTGAAAGCGGTATCTGCTGTACCTGTTCGTTGGGTTTCTGTTTCGGCACGGTCGCATCACCTCCTGAAAATGCCAAAGCCGCAGGCGCTGACCTGCGGCTCAGATGAAGCCCTCCGACATATCGTGACTGACAAGGCTTCGGTAGTAGTTCCCGATGGTCAGAGGGGCGTTATACAGCGTGGCTAAAAGATACTGGCGCATATTGCGGATGCGGGTGGTGTTTTCCTTCAGCCCGCCCACCACAAAGCGGATGTGCTCGCTGTTCAGCTTCAAAAACTGGCTCCTGACCACCTCGGCGGGCTTATCGTCGCCGGAAATGCGGACGGAGCTTTTCGTCGTACAGACCACATCCACCAGCAGCTCCAGGATTTCTTCCAGCGTGTCCTGCTCGTATGGATAGTCTGTCAGGAGTGCGTCGTAGGCGATGTTCTCCGCAATAAGCTCTCTGTACCGCTCTCTCAGAGCCGCTTCGTTTCCTTTCGCTTCCCGCCCGTGATCCCTCCTGAACGAAGTGAAGGGAAAGGAATCCGTATCACTAAAATCAGTATCATTCTTATCAGTATTATTAGATCGTGATTTTAACGATTCCTGATCCGTGATTTTCACTGCTCCTGAATCGTGATTTTCACGGTTCTGGAATCGTGATTTCGGGGAGGGTGTGGTACTGCCCGATGTGTTATCCACATGGTTATCCACAAAGTTCTTGACGTAGATGAGGTTGGGCTTGCCCAGCCCCTGCCTCTTGCGCTCGATGAGGCGGCATTTGCTCTCCAGCTCATGCAGCAGCTTTCCGGCCTTTTGGTCGGCGCAGCCCAGGGCGGTCATGACCTCCTCGATGGTGAAGATGATATACACACGTCCTTCTTTATCCAGCCAGCCGTTCTTGCAGCTCAGGCTCATGCGGTCAAGGAGCAGACCGTAGAGCACCTTGGCTTCTGCGGAAACGCTTCTGAACCGTTCCTCCGTGAACAGCACCTTGGGGATACGATAGAAGGAGAACTGTTCCGCTTCCGCGCCGTAGAAATAGTCATACATGGCTTCTGTCACGCTCCTTTGGAAGCCCTGCGGCGCGCATGACCTCTTTGGTACACCATCCGATGCAGGGGGCAGCCCTTCCGTAGGGACAGCCCTTGCACTCCGAAACGGGAGCGGTGCTGTCCGCAGCTGCTTCGTAAACTTGTTCTATGCCGTTCCGTCTTGCGGGCTTCTGCGGGACGGGACAGCAGCAGCCGTCCGGGTAGACGCAGCCCTTTAGCTTCCCTTTCCGGTACAGGCAGTACCGGCAGTCATATACGTTGTAGCCCCACGACTTCCCATATGCTTTCACAATAACACCTCCTTCGCCCGCATCTGGGCATAAAAACAGCGCGCCTGCCGACCCAAGCGCCACTTTGGGTAAACAGACGCGCTATGTACTATTTGCGCTTATTTATGTGATAAGGCTCAAAAACGCCGTATTTTCAGCACTTTTTGAGCCTTAATGTTTTTAGTCCTATTATTACAGCCTCGTCCACATAGTATTTGGTGTTGGACAGACCCATCTCCTTTGCTTTCTGAGAGAGCAGGCGCTTCTGGTTGGCGACGGAATTGCTGTCGCCGTCCATTCCATCGTCACGGGATAGGCGGCAGTAAAGCGCTGTGATCCCAATTGATTCTTTCTTAGTTTTCGGCTGCATAATTGTCCTCCTTTCCGGCAGCCGTACACACATATTCTGCGTCAATTTTATCACCGGTCTGCACAGGCGGCAAATCTGCGAAGTCGCTGACAAGGTATTTTTCGAGCCTGCTGCCCATCTTTGTGTTCTGGCTCATGTCCTTAAAATTGATCGGTTCGTAGCGGTTCTCGATAAAATACCGAACCCCATTGATGACATACTCCCGCTCCGGCAAACCGAAGCCTACAAAGAATTTGTCCATTCTGTTGCCCTCCTTACCTTTCGTCCCGGCTGCGCTGGCGGATTAGGTATTTGCGATAATATTCGCAAGCCTTGATGATAAAATCCTCCGTCTTTCCGGCATCCAAACCTTTGGGAAGGACCTCCCGCAGGCGGGATGCGGGAACCTTCACTGTCTCCCTCTGATTTGCTTTTTCCTCGCTCATAAGGAACTGGATCACATCCTTGGTCAGCAGTCCTTCCCGGTCGGCCTTGTGCATCCGCCACGCCTGCGAATAGGACGGAGTGCAGTCGTTGATGGCGCACTGTTCCAATACCTCCCGTTGGCTGGAATCGTCGAGATAGGACAGCTCCACGCCGACGGACAGGGCAATTTCGCCTTTATCCATCTTTTCAAGGAACTCCGGAATGAGGTGGGTCAGGCGAATATAGCGCTGCACTTGCCTGCCGCTGTCTGTATCGGAAATATCGTCACGGGACTTGTGGCCAACTTGTCCACAGGTGATACCTTGATGGGATAGCGCTTCCATTTTCAGCTTATAGGCAAACGCCTTTTCGGATGGAAGGATATGTTCCCGGTGGAGGTTGCTGTCTACCACGGCAATGGCGGCGCTGTCACGATCCAGCGCACGGATAAGTACCGGAAGTTCTGAGAGTCCCGCTTTCTGAGCGGCGTATAAGCGCCGATGACCGCTGATGACTTCATATTCGTCTGCATCCGCTATCGGTCGGACGACCAGCGGGATGAGGATTCCGTTTTCCTTGATACTCTCCACCAGAGCGTCCATTTCTGCATTGTCCTGCACCTTGTAGGGATGTTCCTCGAATGGGTGCAGACTGGTGATTTTCAAAAGCGTCGGTGCTGCAGACGCCGTCTTTTTATAGCTCATATTTGACCTTCTTTCTGTGTTTGACTACCCGAAAAAGAATGGATAGCGTTTTTCTCTTTTCGGGTAGTAAGAGAATTACTACTCAGGTAAATAGAATAGATATGATTACCTGCTATTTCGCCGCAGTCTGGAATGCGGCTTTTGGGCGTAGGTGTATGCTGATTTTCAGTTATCTGTGCGGAACTTCTGCACATAAAGGCGGTTGGGCTTTCCCTTGCCCTGCCGCTTGCGGATGAGCAGGCCATGCTTTTCCAACTCCACGAATAGACGTGTTGCTTTATCGTGACCGCAGCCGAAGACGGCGCAGACCTCTTTCAGCGTGTAGTAGACGAAAATATGACCGCATTCGTCGGAAAACGCTGCGGCATTTCTGCCGGACAAGCCAGTGCGGTCAAGCAGCAGCCCATAAAGTAGAGCGGCCTCAGCGGATAGCTCTTTATAGCGCGGATTCGTGAACAGTGCCTTGGGCACTCGGTAGTAGGCAAAGGCTTCCGCCTCCCACCAGTAAGCTTTTTCGCTCATTGAATTTTCAACTCCTCTCGTCGGGAAACCCGACTGATTTTGGCATCAAAATGGTACGTGTTTTTTGGATTTGTCGCCCTGTAAGCCGCTTTTCCGAAGTGGATAATATGATTTTCTTGCTGCGCTATTTTCCTCGCTTTTGTCGTCCGTCGGCGCTTTTTTCAGAGCATACCGAACCGCTAGTTTGCTCTCTCATACCTTGAGCAATCCAGCAGCACACGGAAGCTCTGCTTGCACTCGTGGGTGCAGCTGCGGCAAATCGCGTTATATGTTCTGCAGATGCAGGAAAAACGCCCACTCGTTTTTCTTTCTTCGACAATCTTGCCCTTGTCTCGGTCTCTTTTCTATATTTTTTACTTGCCGTTCTTCCCGAATGTTGTTTTTCTGTCCTCGCTCCGGGATTTCACCGCAGCGTCGCCAAGCTTATATCCTCATTCGGACGGTCATTCAATTTTCAAGGTACATTGGGAAAATATCCTCAATATATAGGCAGCGAGAAGGCCTATTTGTGGATCCCCTTTTAGAAAAAATTTTTAAAGTCCGGAAAAGCCCCCTGTTCTGGCAAATACAGAGAAGAAAATTCGTGCTTTATTTGTTTTCGCACCCAAGCGCTTGTCAATTGCACTGCTTATGTGAACAAATATTTTTGTAGAATGCAAAAAACGCAGCCGACGGTTTTTTCGTTGGCTGCGCCTTTGCAATTGTTATTTATTTTTTGCTGTTATTTTAGTGAGCAAATCTCTCGTTATACATAAAGGGTAAAATTTGTGCTTCTTACAATCATCCTCAAAGCATTTTAACGGTTGATTCGAAACCATTTTGTTTAATCCAGATAGCCTTTTCTTGCCGTTACGCCGAAACGGTTTTCAAGCATATGCATCTGCTCATCGGTTATTGTGTTTATTCTCGGCATTGATGCCGTTTTGATGTATATTTCAGCAGCTTTTTCGGCAGTCTCAATAAGACCGAATGTTTCGTCGAGGTCTTTTCCCGCTCCGTAGATTCCGTGCTGACTCCATACCACAAGTCGGGCGGTATGCATCTTTTCTGCCGTTGCTTCTCCGATCTCGTTTGTTCCGCAAAGCATCCACGGCAAAACATTCACTCCGTCCGGGAATACCACAATACACTCGGTACACATCTGCCAAAGCGTGCGGGTGAATTCTCTTTCGTCGAGAGTATGGATATATGTCATGGCGAGAAGATTTGACGGGTGACAATGCATAACGACGCGATTTTCCGGATTAACTTTTAATCGCGCCGCATGGCTCATCATGTGCGCGGGAAATTCGGAAGTGAATTTTCCGCCGTCGGCGAATCCCCAAAGAAGCTGTGCATTTTTTCCTATGTCAACCAACCGCACTATGCCGAGGTTGACGTCCGGAGCATATTGCACATTTTTAAAATATTTACCTGTTCCGGTAACGAGAAAATATTTACCGTCCAGCTCCGGTGCCGAGAAGCCTGTCGGTATCATACGAAGGACTTTTTCGGGATCAAGATATTCACATAACTCCTCTTCGTCCACCATCAATGAAATGTTTCCGCCGTTGCGTTCGTCCCAGCCGTGTTCATACATATTTGTCGCAGTGCGTACTGTTTCAACGAGAAACGGTGCATTCATAACATCTTTCATTTTCTTGCCTCCAAAACAGCTTTTTCATATCTGAGAATTTCATCAAACCATTCACCGTCGGCAGGCTTGCCGCAGCTGCGGCAGTACTCGTCCCAAACATCGCCGAACGGCAGTGTTTTAAGCTCCTCACGCATAACCATGAGACGAGTAAAATCGCCGCTGTCCTGCAATGATTTCAATTCATTATCCGGCTGAAGCAACGCAAAAAGAAGAGCCTTTTGCACATTCCTATATCCGGTCACCCACGCCGATATGCGATTTATCGAAGCGTCAAAGTAGTCGAGTGCAATATGCACTTTGTCATCCAACCCTCCGCATCTCACTATTTCGCACGCTATCTCCTTTGTCTCATCGTCAAAAAGCACCACATGGTCGCTGTCCCAACGAATCGGACGAGTAATATGAAGAGCGATCTCCGGGAAGAATGCCAGCAACGCCGGTATTTTGTCGCTGACGACTTCGGTCGGATGATAGTGCCCGTTATCCATGAGAGGAATGCAGCGATCTTTATTCATTGCGGCATACGACAGCGCAAACTCCGCACTGCCTGCCGTATAGGCCTCAACGCCTATTCCGAACACCTTGCTCTCAATGCAAGGCTTAACTTTTTTGAAGTCATACGGTTCAGAGAGTATCGCATCGATGCTCTCACGATAGCGGACACGCGGACCGAGTCTGTCCGCAGGCACATCCTTGAATCCGTCGCCTGTCCAGATATTCATAACGCACGGCTCACCCAATCTATCGGCAAGATACGAAGAAATGCGGATACAGGCTTTGCCGTGCTCTATCCAAAATTTTCTGGTCTCGTCATTCGGGCTTGAGAGTGTCAGCGGATCGCATTTTTTGTGGGAAAAGAATGTCGGGTTGAAGTCGCATCCAAGCCCCCGTTCCTCACAGAAATCAGCCCATTTCTCAAAGTGTTTGGGCCCGAGCATATTGCGGTCAACCCATTCGCCGTTTTCAAAAATCGCATAGGATGCGTGGAGATTCATTTTCGGCTTTCCCGGAATCAGAGACAGAACCTCGTCAATATCCGCCATCAGCTCTTCAGAGTTTCTTGCTCTGCCCGGGTAATTCCCGGTCGTCTGTATTCCTCCCGTAAGCGGTGCATTAGGATCGGTGTCAAAGCCTCGAACATCATCGCCCTGCCAGCAGTGCAGACTTACCGGCACTGTTTTGAGCTTATTTATCGCCGCTTCGGTATCAACACCGAAAGCGGCATATTTTGATTTAGCTTCACTGTAACTCATTGTCGGCCTCCATTTGTATTTTTAAATTGCCTATCGCAGTAGCTTCTATAGGCAGCGCAATCACATTGCAGCCGGTCGCCTCGGCGGTTAATCGATTCAAAAAAGTATTTTTCGCACCGCCGCCTACAATATATATTTCTTTGTATTCCTGACCGGTATTATGCTGCAGCTCCCGCAATGCATTCATATAGCTTGCTGCAAGGCTGCGATAAGCGCAGCAGAAATAGTCGTCTGTATTTTGAACTTTTCTTGAAAGCGCACTGTCAAAAGCGGCTTTCATACTATTCGGAGCAAAAAACTCCGGGAAATTTACATCCACAACCTCATCAAATGACCGTGTCTGCGCTCGCAACACAATATCTTCAAAAGATCTTTCGGGACAAAGCTCGTCACGCAGACGATTAACAACCCACATTCCCATGATATTTTTTTGGTAGCGGTTATAGCCCACGCCGCCCTCATTTGACCAGTTTGATTTTTGACTTATGGCATCTGTAAGAGGTTTGGGCGTTTTGACGCCGAACAGAGACCATGTCCCAGAAGAAATATATGGAGCGTTGGCACTCATATCAACCCCTTCAACGGCAGAGGCAGTATCGTGCGTTGCACAAAGCACACATTTTATGCCGAAATGTTCACCTGCAACGGTTCCCGGTCGTGAAAGCTGCGGAAACAATTTATGCGGCAATCCCAGAGCCGAAATGATTTCTGTATCAAACTCGCCGGTTACGGCATTCACAATGCCTGTGGTTGTTGCATTTGTAAACTCCTTGATTTTTTTACCGCAAAGTTTCCAAATGAGGTATTCGGGTATCATAAGAAAATCCGTGACATCGTCAAACCGACCGGAAAGTTTATCCGAATACAGTTGATAAATACTGTTAAACGGTTGAAATTGACAGCCGGTGCTTTCGTAGAGCCTTGCAAAAGGAACTTTTTTGTGCACTTCGGGAATTATGCTCTTTGTTCTGTCATCACGATAGGAATATACGGGGAACACCTCTTCGCTGCCACGCATAAGAACATAATCGACACCCCATGTGTCAATTGAAAGACTTTCAATATTGGGAAATTTTGCTTTTGCGGCCGCTATACCGTTGACAACATTTTTAAACAAGCTGTCAATATCCCAAATCAAGTGTCCGTTATGCTCCGTTACACCGTTCAAAAAGCGAAACACTTCTTCGGTATGTATTCTGTTATTCTCATGCCATCCGACGATATGACGCCCCGAAGAAGCACCTATATCAATTGCCAAGTAGTATTTTTTCACACACAAGCCTCTTTTTATTACCGCTATATTTTCGACCGTTACATATATTTCTCAAGCCATCTTGCCACCGCTTCATTCCAATTACGAATGGATTTCGGGTCTGATGCAAGGGTGTGGTCGCTCTTGGGCCACATTATCACTTCGTTTTCGACTCCGCACTCATTGAGCTTGGAGGTCATGACATTTGCGTGATTGGTGCCTATCGTCTTATCCTTTCCGGCAAAACCGAGCAAAGCTGGCACACTGCCTTCTTTTATGTTGGAGACGGGAGATATCATGTTAAGCATTTCGGCCGCTTCACCCTGCGGGTTTTCGATATCCTGCGCGGTAAACTCGTATCCCGCCACTATTGACGCATACTGAGCAACTTCCGCAGCGGTATAGTTATCGAACGAGCCGAGATGGAAGTCCGAAGGAGTGGTGAGATTGAATATCATTTTTATCGGAATCACCGATTCATTGAAACGCGAATAGGCATAAAGTGCGGAAATATGAGAACCTGCAGATGTGCCGGAGAGCGCAAGGGAAGAGGCCGAATATCCCCTATTTGAAAGCTCTCCCTTTATTGCGGATATGCACAGGGTAACATCGTCAAGCATATCAAAAATATCCGCATTCGATTTACTGCCAGTCACTCTTGCAACATTGTCATTCCCTTGGGATGCGAGGTCATAGTCCATAGTCGCTGCTATATAGCCGAGCTTTGCATATCTTGCAGCTGCCCACGCCATATGTTCTTTTTCGCCCATTGTCCACGTTCCGCCGTGAATAAAAAGAAGAACGCCCTGCGGCTGTGATTTGTCAAGCCCCTTCGGAATATATAAATCGTATTTCTGAGCTTTGCGCTCACCGTAGGAAAGGTCGCGGTAACGCTCTCCGTCAATGCAAGTCCAGACCTCAGCAGCTCCTGCAAGAAGATTTGCAACATCAAAGACCTTGTTCATCATCGGTACGGCGATTTTCGCCATTGCATAGCTCATATCCTTGACCCCGAAGCCGGTGGGGTCGTCGGACTCGTTGCCTTTGGCGTTAGCCGCCAGAGACAGTGCCGAAACGGTAAGCGCTCCGACGAGCATAATCGAAACTATTTTGCCGAGTTTTTTCATATTTTTACCTCTTTTCAAATTTCCTGCAGACCCATTCAAGGTACTGCTCAAAAGCATATACATATTTTTTATTATGTGTAAAGCAATGATTTGCGCCGGGAACAATAACGAATTTCGCATCCCCGCATCCGCTCTTCAAGAGTCCGGCATATTTCTCGGATGCATCGGGAGAAACGAGCATATCGCTCGTCCCGTGGGCAATGAACTGTGGAACATCATAGCTGTTGATATTTTTTGTCAAATCGTAATGCGAGAAAAACTCGTCTGTTCTGCCGTCGAAATCCTCTTTATCAAAACACGCATAAAGCACATTCGGATTCCCGCTGAAATCTATCAGAGGATAAAACAGCGCGGCACTGTTTATGCTGTCGTCGATTTCGTCAACGGCATCTCGCCGATAGTTCTCGGGCAAAACGTCTTTCCCTCGCAGGAGATTTATGAATCCGGCAGCCTGATATCCGCCGGCGCTGAAGCCTATAAGACCTATCTTATCGGGATTTATCCCAAACTCTGTGCAATTGCTTTTCAGCCAACGAACCGCACGCTGCATATCGGCAAGCGGAGCGGGCATTCTGTAAGGATTATAGCGGTAGCCTAAGACAAAAGCGTTTATGCCGGCCTCGTTCAGTCTTTTTGCCGTTAAGGTTGATTCTCCGTCATCTTCGGGGAACTGCTGTGACGAAATATTGCCCGCCGCATAGCCGCCGCCCGGAATAATGATGACCGCGCTGTCGCTGCCATCTACGGGAAACGCCGTAAGAGTGGGTACATCGTCAAACTTTTCACTGCACAGACCTTTCTTCATAAAATAAAAATATGTATAGCTGTCCAAATTCCTCTTGCCCTTGGGGACAAGCTTTTTTGAACTGGCGGTCTTTATAAATCGCAACAAACCGATAACGCCGTCTGCCTTTTTGTCAATCTCCATTTTGCTCAGCTTATCAGCATCGCAGTTAAAGGGTATCGTATCGCCCCATATAGGATACTTAATATTCATCGTGCAACCTCACATGTTTCCGTGTGTTCTCATCCAAAAGCTCACCTGTGCGTTTATCGACCCGTATCGTGCGAAGTTCATCGGGTGCAATTCCGTTTTCGACCCAATCGATAAGAGCCTTCATTCCCGCGCTCTCCGGTATTCCCGGGCCTTTGTTTTTGCAGTCTCCGTGACCGTCTCCCGGTGTGAGCCAAAGGCGTAAGAATGTATCGACTTTTTCGTATCCGCCGCAGGATGCGCAGACGCGCTTGAAATAATCTATCGTTCCGTCCGTGGGGATGAGAGGATCGTTCAACCCGTGGTCAGCCATTATTTTGCCGCCGCGCGTCGCAAACGCGCTTAAATCCGGATTGTCTGCTCCCGCATTCGGGAATTTTTCTGCCGCCAAGCGAAACAGTTCTACGACTTCATTACGGGTAATGTCTCCGAATTTACGCTTGCCGTCTCCCGTTATCCATCTTGCGACATGGGTACACAGAAGGAAAGTCGAGCGTTTGTGGGTTATGGGAGCGTAGTTTATAGCGCCAACCGGTATTGTTGTGCTCCAAAACTTGACTCCGGGGCGGAAAAACTTACAGAGCACATTTCCGCTTTCGTCGCAAAGTCCGCGCCATATCTCGTTCATCACAAGCGCATCCTGCTCGCTCAGGTCATACTTTCCGACAGCCGAACGGGCATCAAAATCGACCGGTTTATCAAGCTTATAATAAGCCTCTGAGCCGCCGACGCTGTCATGAACAGCCTGCATAAAAGCTTCAAGCTTTTTTGCGCTGAGCACATGACCGATATCATTCATAACAGCCATTGGCCAGAAGCCGCACGGCAGGAATTTCATCCAGTTTATCGCAGGGCACGATGCCCATATACCGTCAAAATCCTCCGGGTGCTCCTGAGCCTCAACAAACGACTGACGCCCGCCGCCCGAGCCTCCGTT
>OHEZ01000685.1_pt1 | contig 19036 bp, 14 predicted proteins | sample 1567391 | NCBI WGS metagenome assembly OHEZ01 (sample SAMEA3879518, study PRJEB24766) | human gut metagenome | biome: human-associated habitat; feature: feces | place: USA | collected 1985/1987
CACCTGAAGTCTCGTATGCGACATGGACATTGTGTCCCTGATGGACGAGACGGATAAAAGTTCCTCCCATTGAAATCACATCATCATCCGGGTGTGGAGAGAAGATGAGCACCGTCTTAGGGTAAGGCGTGGCAGCTACCGGTCTTTGGCTGTCATCTGCGTTAGGCTTTCCGCCCGGCCAACCGGTGATGGTATGCTGAAGGTCATTGAATACTTCAATGTTGATCTTGTCGTAAGGTCCGAACTTGTCGAGGAGTTCACCGAGTGTATGCTCGAGATAATCCTTCTGTGTGAGCTTGAGGATAGGCTTGTGGACTTCCTGACAAAGCCATACCACAGCCTTTCTGATGAATTTTCTTGTCCACTCGCAAGGTCCTACAAGCCAAGGAGATACCACTCTGGTCAAGAGGCTTGCCGCTGTCTCGTCCACGTAGCAGGTGATGTCCTTGTGGTTCTGGAGGAATGATGCAGGGAAGTCTGAATCAGCCTTGTGCTCTACGACCTGTTTTACTGCATTTGCCTTGTCCTCGCCCCATGCCATGAGGATAATCTTCTTTGCGCTCATCATCGTGTCAATGCCGACGGTGATTGCCTCTGACGGGGTATGTTTGAAGTCGCCGTTGAAGTTCTTTCCCTGACGTTTTCTTGACTGGTATGAAAGGAGAACTGTGCGGGTCCTGCTTGACGGGGTTGTTCCGGCTTCATTGAATCCGACCTGTCCGGCCTCGCCCATTCCGATGACGAGCATGTCCAGGTTACGGGCCATTCTGTCATACTCCTCGCAGTAAGCGGAAATCTTGTCCCCAGGTACGCTTCCGTCCGGAATATGTATGTTCTCTTCCTTAATATCGACTGCATTGAGCAGGGAGGTGTGCAGAATATTGTTTCGGCTCTGCGGTTCACCTTTTCCGTACGGGTAATATTCGTCGATGGAATATACCTCAACATTCTTGAATGATACCTTTCCCTCCTGGTATTTTCTAGTGAGCCATTTGTAGAGGGATACTGGTGTAACTCCAGTCGAAAGACCCAGTTTGAAGGTCTTCTCTTTGCTGGCATTGATGGCATCAATAATGGTGTCAGCAATTACCTCGCTTGCTGTCGTTGACTGATCATAAATCTCAGTCCTGATCTTTTCGTAACTGTGCAGAATGTCGGAAGGAATATCTGTCTCGATAAGCCCGCCTTCCTTAGGCAATGTAAAGTGTTTCATTATGCAATGACTTTTATCAAATCACAAAATTAAGAATAACCATCGACTTTCCCAAACTTTCTGAAAGCCCCTCTCTCATGGCTGGAACTTCTACAGCCTGTCCAGGAATCTGTAGCTGAAGGCCTCGAAAATATGTTTGGGGAGAATCGGTGGCTCGGAAAAGCCTTCAGGGAAAGGGGCAGGACCGATGGTGGCGGCATTGACCTCGGGCAGGATGCTTCTCCAGAAAGTTATGAGCCTGGCGCCGGCCTCGAGATCGGCGATGGTGCGTGAAAGCTTGAGGACTCGGGAAAAGGCACGCGCGGAAATGCCGGTTCTGGCAGCCATCTTCTTCATGATTTCACTGCACTCATCATCCAGTGGACAAAACTGTCGCAGCAGCTCCCCGGACATCTCGGCATTGACAAAAATATTATGGCCCTTGAATCTCTCAGACTGGATTTTTCTGGCGGCTAGAACCCGGAGCGCGACCTCGGCACTCGACTCGCCCGGCTTTCTGTGGACTAGAAGCTCTGCAGGAACAGGGCGGATAGTAATCTGGATATCGATTCTGTCCATGATAGGCCCGGACAGTCTGGACATATAATTCAGCCGTTGGGCAGGAGTGCAGGTGCACTTGTCCTTGATACCGTAATAGTCACAGGGACAAGGGTTTGATGCTGCTACCAACATGAACGAAGAAGGAAACTCGACCTTGGAACGCAACCTGGAGATGGTGACCTTCCTGTCCTCAAGCGGACCGCGGAGGGCCTCCGTCACACTCTTCGGCATCTGGGCGAACTCATCCAGAAACAGAATGCCGTTATGGGCGAGAGAAACTTCCCCAGGCATAATGTTCTCCCCATTGCCGCCACCGATAATTGCTGCCAGAGATGCACTATAATGAGGTGCCCTGAACGGCCTCTCGCGAATCAGCCCGAAAGAACTTCCGTGCATCCCGGAAATCGAATATATCTTGCTCGTTTCCAGTGCCTCCCGAAGCTGCATTGGCGGCATTATCCCCAGCATTGACTTTGCCAATGAAGTTTTGCCTGATCCCGGAGGCCCGACCATTATCAGATTGTGCCCGCCGGCAGCCGCAATCTCGGCACCCCTCTTCGCGCCCTCCTGACCGACAATCTCCGAAAAATCCATAATATCATGCTTTTCAATGACAGAAGGCGGCGTAACTCTTTCTGATATAAGCAGATCAGAAACGTCCTCCTTGCCGCCGAGAATCTTCAGTACATCCGCCAGATTCCTGACACCATAGACCTTGATTCCCGTCAGTTCTGCAGCCTCGGCCGCAGACTCCTCCGGCAGGATGCACCCATCCATGCCGGACGCAAGCGCGTACTCCGCAATCGGCAACGCCCCCGGAATCTCCCTCACTGAAGCATCGAGGCCAAGTTCACCCATGATGATGAACCTTGTCAATGCTGGGAGGTCGCATTGACCGGATGCCGCTATGATTCCCAATGCTATAGGCAGGTCATATCCGCTTCCGTTTTTTCTCATGTCGGCAGGAGCCAGATTGATCACTATCTTCTTTCCGGGAATCCTGAATCCCATCGACTGGAGAGCCGTCATAGTCCTGAGCAGACTCTCCTTCACCGCAATGTCAGCCAAACCGACAAGATGAATCCCGATGCCGGAAGCGATGTCCACTTCCACTGTGACAGGCACTGCCTGGATGCCAATGCATTTGGCGCAATAAATATTGATTATCATAATTCGAAAATATTTGCAAATCGCAGAGGTCAAATATCGCGTGGAACCCGGGTGGTTTCATTTAAAAAACGTAAAAATGTGGTGTAAATTCGCTATGTTTGGAAAAATGCGTAAATTCGTGAGATCGGGTTGTCAAATTCTGCACAATTTGACAACGTGAAAATTTTTTTGACAAGATGAAAGCCAATATTTTCAGCAAAATAGGGCATTATTCCATGTTCTTGAGACAGGTCTTCAGGACTCCGGAGAACAGGAAAATGCTCAGAAAACAGTTCGTCATAGAAATCGACAGACTTATAATGTCATCCATTATCATAGTAGGAGTCATATCCCTTTTCATGGGAGGAGTCCTGGTCATCCAGACAGCCTCCAACATGGAAAACCCTTTCCTTGACAGAATGCTCATCGGATACATGGTAAGGGAAAGTATGATACTTGAATTCAGCTCGACCATGGTAGCATTGATCCTGGCCGGGAAAATGGGGTCAAGCATCGCGTCTGAAATCGGTAGCATGCGCATCACACAGCAGCTGGATGCCATAGATATGATGGGTATCAACAGCGCTTCGTTTGTGGCAAGGCCGAAAATCCTGGCTGCAACACTTCTCAGCCCGGTTCTTACCCTGTTCAGTTTCGTGATGGGACTCATCGGCGGCGGACTGATTGTCTGGTTCACGGGCATCATTCCGATGGTAAAATACTTCGAGGGAATCAGATATGCCTTCAATGGATTCTATATAATATACAGTTGTATCAAGATTGCAGTGTTCTGTTTCATAATCGCTTCAGTAGCAGCATATCACGGATTCTATGCAAAGGACGGTTCGCTTGGAGTCGGCAAGTCAAGTACCAAAGCCATTGTTTCGGCAAGCATCCTTATCCTGATGTCCGACCTTGTCATAACACAGCTCCTGTTGTATTAAACCCAAGTCGATCAAGTAATTATGATTACAGTAAAGAATCTCAGAAAAAGTTTTGACGGAAAGACCATTCTGAATGATGTGTCAATGTCATTCAGGGAAGGGGAGTGCAATATGCTCATCGGCGCCAGCGGTTCCGGCAAGACCGTGCTGCTCAATATGTTGATAGGCCTGTTTGAACCCGACTCGGGAGAGATATGGTATGATAATCAGGAGTTTACGAAACTCTCCGAACAGGAGAAGAAACTCCTCCACCAGAAAATAGGCGTGCTTTTCCAGGGCAGCGCCCTCTTCGATTTCCGTACCGTGCTGGGCAATATCATGTTCCCGATGGACTTCCTGACCGACTGGTCGGAAGCCGAAAAGAAAGAAAAGGCAAGATACCTTCTGGATAAGGTCAATGTCAAAGATTCCGAGGACAAATATCCCGATGAACTCTCCGGAGGAATGCAGAAACGAGTCGGCATTGCCCGTGCGATAGCATTGAACCCGTCCTATCTCTTCTGCGACGAGCCCAACTCAGGTCTCGACCCGGAAACCTCCATTGTCATTGACCGGCTCATCAGTTCGATTACCAAAGAGTTCGGAATCACGACCATAATGAATACCCACGACATGAACTCCATACTGGAGATAGGGGACAACATCGGTTTCCTCCATAAGGGCACCATATTATGGGAAGGCGACCGACATTCAATTCTTTCCACTGAATGTCAGCCGCTTATGGAATTCCTGTGTTCGAATACTCTGGCCAGAAACATAATCAGGCCTCAGAAATAAACAGCCAGGGATGTCCTCAGCTGCTTATACGCGAGATGTCTGACTAGACTTTGTACAGTGCAAACAATGCAGAACCGCTTCCTGACATTGACGCATACTCTGCTCCAGAATCATAGAGTGACCTCTTTATGGCCTCAATCTCAGGATGAGCGACGAATACAGTCCGTTCAAAGTCATTGATCAGCAAATCTTTCCACGCTTCTACAGGCGTTGCCAGCACATCCTTCAGGCTATGTTCCGGAACGGAAGGGACAATGCCTTTGTATGCCTCTGCAGTCGAAACATGTATTTCCTCCGGTACAATGATCTTCAGCAGATAATCTCCGTGCCTGGCAGATGTCTCGTCTTCTACAATATTGATATTCAAGTTGTAAGGTGTCAGGATTTCTCCGCGCCCCTCACCGATCATCGGACTGTCAGAAACAAAGAATGCGCAATCGCTTCCCAGCCTTGCAGCATAATCGCGCAGCTTCTGTTCGTCAACATCCAGACCGAACATCTCGGCGAGCATTTTCAATGTATATGCAGCATCGGCAGAACCGCCTCCCAGCCCGGCGCCCACAGGAGACGTCTTTTCCAGATAAATCTTTACCGGCGGCAAGCCGAAATCAGCATCCAGCATCTGATATGCCTTTGCGCACAAATCCTTCAGTACCGGCCAGTCGACACCTTTCTTCCTGGCGACCGTTATCATGAGTTTGCCGTCGCTGGAAATCCCCTGAGACAATGTCGGAATCTCGTCAGATTCTTCGTCAATGCTATCGGACGCGCGGCATGACATGTCGGAAATCATTGACCTGTCACCATACAGAGCGCAGAGTCTTGCGGACGTTCTACTATAGTCGTCACCCTGAATAATTTCCAGAGTATCATGTATTTGTGAATAAGGATAGAACAATGTTTCGAGGTCGTGGAATCCGTCAGGCCTCGTCCTCAAGACATTGAGCCCAAGATTAATCTTGACAGGAGGATTTGTAATCATAGCGTCATATCTTTGTTAATTCAAGTTTCGCAAGTTATCTGACTTGCTGAGTGTTTGCGAAACTTAAGTTTGTTCTGATTAACAAACTTAAGCAAAAATTATGTAAGTTTGCATCCGCGTAGCATAATATTAACATCTTACGGAATGCTTTCGCATAGATTACTGACTGATGAAACACGAAATTGTCATAAAGGACCTCGGTTCTATCGACCAGGCTGCCGGAGAGTTTCTGAAAGAGACTGCCGGACATAATATAATAGCCTTTTATGCCCCTATGGGCGCAGGCAAGACAACATTCACCACTGCACTCTGCAACAGATTGGGTGTCAGGGAAGATGCTGTCAGTTCGCCGACATTCTCCATTGTCAATGAATATAAGGCTTCTGACGGTTCGTCCGTTTTTCACTTCGATTTTTACAGAATCAACAAGATCGAAGAGGCCTTCGATATCGGTTTCTTTGACTACGTTGACAGCGGAAATCTGTGCATAGTCGAATGGCCGGAAAATATCGAGGAAATCCTTCCCGAAGAGACATTGAAAGTACATATCAATGTCCTTCCGGATGAATCCAGAGTCGTCTCCTGGGAAGATTAATCCTTGAAATACATTAATTTGTAGAGTCAGTGGCCTCCTCTATCCTTAACTTTATGGAGGAAATATAGCCGTTGATTTTCAGCTCAGTCCACATCCTGTTCTTGACAATCAGGGGGCGGCCGCGCTTTTTCGTTGGAGAGAGTCCGACATAGAAAGTGTTTCCCGAAAGTACGGCGGCATTGCTGCTCATGAGACAATAATCCGTATCTGACATATAGAGCGGAGTCGTCTCCCCGTACATTCTCGAGAGTGTATAAATCACATCACCATTGGTATAGACATAAGCGATGTTGCCATTGTCAATGTAATAGTCCAATACCCTGTAGTGCCTGTCAGGTCCGAATTCTGTCCTGTTTTTATCCCACATCACAGACGAGGAAGTCTCCCACATGTCTGTGGAATAGTCAGTCTTCACATAGACATTTGTGTCATACCATCTTAATCGGGTATTGCCGAACTGCTGATTTGAAGAACCGAATACCATCGGAATGAGATTGCCTCCGGCATATAGTGCCACATTCGGCCCGTATCCGATTTGTGACACAGCCATAAAAATCATTCCCATTATTAGCCGGACATCATAAATGTCCTGAATGTTGTTGCCCAGATTTATTCTGGAAGAGGTTTTGTTTCTTACGAGGTATAATGCTGTTTTCTCCATAAGTGCCAGGGACCCGGGGTGCTGGAAGAAAAACACCAAATCTTTTCCATCTTCGTAAAGGGCTCCTGTTTCCGAACATGGATTGGCCATTTCCCCCAATATCACGCCCGAACCGTCCCCGAAGATATATTCACCGTTTTTCCTTAGGGAAAGTCCCCGTCCTGTTCTGTTCTGCCCAAGCGTATAGACGTCCTGCCCTTTGACCAGAAATCCGCAAATCATCTCCCTCCCGTCATATCTGAACAGTTCCACTCCGTCGCGGCAGATGACGGTTTGTGTCAATGTCGAAAAATCTGTATAAATGTGGCTTCCTACCAGCCTGTGCATGTCCGGATCATTGCTGATGAAAGTTCCGGCACCTCCCGGCAGAGACAGAATCTTCTCATCATTTCTATAGACGCACAGGTGAAAAGTACGCTCTTCGCCGGCAGAATCCCTCTGCCAGTCATAGTCCTGCGGAAACTCTACGGTAGTCATGAATACGGTCGTATCTGCTTGGATGTCAGGACCTCCTCCTCCGGGCTTGTTATAGTGTTTTTTACCCGACATGTCTCCTGCATCCGATCTGCGTTTGACAAGAATCATCTCATCAATGTCCCCGCATCCTCCGATAAGAATCAAGGCCACGGCCAATGCTATTTTCAATAATCTTTCCATACGTGTTTTTTTTTTCTGCAAGTATGGAATAAAAATAAATCCCCTGAAACTTTTTTGCCAAGCCCAGGGGAATTTCACCACAATTATATGATTCTTAAATAAAATTAATTTTAAAGATTCATATAACTAGCATATTGTCAAATGGTTAGATGTTAACTCTCAAGCCAATTTCGAAATCCATCATAAATGGCTGTTGTGTCCTGATGCTTACTGGTTGGTCGCAGTCGAAGAAATATCTGACACCAGGATTGACATAGATTCCGAGCCTGTCAATGACATTGAATTCGACTCCGAGTCCGGCACCTGCAGAGAACTGCATGCCTTTAGCTTTTTCTGAATAGGTGATTCTCTCAGGTCCGTCCAAAACCTTGAATTTGTTGGAAACGGCCTTTTCCGCAGTTCCGCCTGCGTATGCGTATAACTTTATCCTTTGCCCGCGCAGGAATGTGTAATATGCATTTACAGGAATTCCTATATAATGGGTAGTATGTCTGATGTCAGATTCTATGTCATGTTTGAGGACTCCGTCCAGATACTCAGTATATTTTCCGGCGAAAGTTCTCTGAAGCATGGTGTAGTTCAGTCCTGTACCGATTGCCCAATTGTTGCCGAAGCTGATTTTTACTGTCGCTCCGAATGTTACAGGTATCGCGTAAGAGGAGTTCTTGCTTGTCTGTTCGATGTACTTCGTGCTTCCGAACGGAAGAATCGGTGCTTTGTGTCCTCCGAACCTGTTCATGCTCTTGGCATCTCCGTTGCTCGCTACATCTCCGCCCATGAGGAATGATACTTTTGCCGCCTGTCGCACGGTTTCTTCATCAATGTTGCTGAATGGATCTCCTACGTATTCATCGTCAGAAGGCTCGCTCTCTTTCGGACTGTCAGTGGTAACATTGACAATTTCCTCATGCCTGTCTTCGGAAATATTGGTCTGAATTCCGTCGTCATCAGAGATGTCATAAGCTGTCTCCGGGTTTTCCGCTGTGACTTCGTGAGTGACAGCCGGTTCAGCTTTCCTGACAGGACGTTCCGCAACTTTCTTTGTCGGAGTTTCCTGCTTTTCCGCTACATTCTCAGCCAGCATGTCCTGCTTGAGAGTTTCCATGTTCTGCTCGGACACCACGACTTCCGCAGTAGTCATAGACTCCGGTGTCTCTTCTTTCGGCCAGAGTATCACACATAACGATATTACGACAGCCGCTGCAATCCCGGTCATTGCATATCTGACCAAGAAAGGCAGCACCTTCCGTTTCTTTTCTGATGAAGCAGCACTTTCAGCGGCATCAAGTCGTGCGAACACGTCATCCATGATATGCGAAGGAACAGATTCCTCCGCATTCTCAAGCATTGACCTGAAAGCGTTGTCGAATTCGTTATATCCGTTTGTCTTCATTGTTCTTCCTTATCTTGTCCTGCAGTATCGCACGTGCCCTGTTCAGCTGAGACCTTGAGCCTGCTGAACTGATATTCAGCGCTTTGGCTATCTCCTCATGACTGAATCCCTCTATAGCGAACATGTTGAACACTGTTCTGTAACCGGTAGGCAGGGACGCGACCAGCTGCATGATTTCCTTATATCCCAAATTCTGTATCTGAGACGGTACGTCACTGCTCAGACTCCTTGCATTCTCCAATGTGTCGCTTAATTTCAGCGCATCATTTTTCCTCAGGGACATAAGTGCAGTATTGACAAAGATCCGTCTCGCCCATCCTTCGAACGAGCCCTCGTTAGAGAACGACTTTAACTTGCTGAAAAGCGTCACGAAACCATCCTGCAGGATATCTTCGGCTGCATCGCGGTCTCCCATATAACGGATGCATAGAGCGAACATTTTGGGCGACAGTGCTTCGTACAGTTTCTTCTGTGCGGCTCTGTCTCCCTTTATACAGCCCTCTATGTAATCATTATAACTAGGCTTTTCCATCTCGTTAGAGCCCCTCGTTGTGTAACCGGATTATAGATGCAGATTGCATCCGAAATGTTGCATAAGATATAAATTATCTCAGCCAAGTTTCGGGATTCTGAGGTGTAGTGCCCTTCCATATCTGGAAATGAAGCTGCGTTACTCCGTCGATCGTATCGACCGTGCCGATGACTTCACCTGTCTTGACCTTGTCTCCGGTCTTTACGTTGCATGCCCCCAGTTTGCAATAGAAAGAGAAATAATTTCCGTGTTGAATGAGCACGCACTTGTTGTATCCCGGCATCACGACAATCTGTTTGACCTCACCGTCGAATACAGCTTTGACCGATGTCCCCTTGCCCAGAGATATGTTCACGCCATTGTTGAAAGGCAGTTTGACAGACTTGAAAACCGGATGGTAATGCTGTCCGAAATGGTCCACTACAGGCCCCTCAGCCGGCCACGGCAGTTTTCCTTTGTTCTTGGCGAACTCCGCATCCAACTTTATGTCGACAGGTTTCCTGGATGTCGCTTTGCCTCCCTTGTTTACCGCCGCCGCGATAATCCTCTGGATTTCACGGTTCAGGGCATCGACTTGTTTCCTTTTGGTGGCAAGCTGCTTCTGGTATTTTACCTTGTTTCTATTGAGCTGAGATACAAGTCCCTGTGACTCAGCCTCTTCCTTCTGGAGCTGGGCCACTTCGGCCTCTCTTCTGGCCTTGACCTGAGCGGCTGCCGATTTCAGAGTCTGGAGAGTGTCCAGTTCTCTCTGGAGTTCGGCTCTGGTTTCGATAATCTTCTCTCCCTGCCTGTTCATCTCGGAAGAGAGATTGCGCAGATATCCCAGTCTTCGGAACGCCTGCCCGATATTATCGCTTGCAAGAATATACATGTACCAGATTTTGGAATCTCTGTTCTTGTATGCGCTCTTCACAAGCTTCGAATAGTATAGCGAAAGGGTGTCAAGACGGTTCTGCACCCGCTTGGCATCCGCTTGTTTGACATTGATCTTATTTGTCAATGCCGATATTTCTTTGTCACTTTCAGCGACCAGTTCCTTCCTGTCCGCGACTTTCTTCCTGACAAGCCCCAACGTCGCCATCGCGTCACTGCTTTTGGCGGCATTGTCTTTCAACTGCTTGTCTATCAATGCTATTTCTTTTTCCAGTTTGGCTTTCTTGCTTTCCTGCACTCTGGTATCCTGAGCATGAGAGCAGAGCGGAATCATTATGATAGCCGCTGCCAGAAGGAAGGTTCGTGCGGATGAAGTCATTATTCCTGGCCCTCCGCCGCCTTGTTTTTGGCCTGCTGCCTATAGACTTTGGCCAGGTCATTTTCTCCAAGTGCCTCAAGTACAGCCGCATAGTGGTTTAGGATAGTGGCGCTGTCCTTCCCTCCGTAAAGCATCGCGTGCTTGAAGAAAGGCTTGGCTTCCAATGCTTTACCCTGAAGATAAAGAATCCATCCGAATGTGTCCAGATAGGTGGCGTTGTCCGGTTCGGCTTCCACAGTTTTCTTGCTCATGGCGTAGGCCTTCTTGAGTTTCTTGCCCTCCTCCGACAGGTAATATGCATAGTTGTTCAGGACCGGGGCGTAACCCGGAGCTATCTTAAGGACGTTGTCATAAGCCTTGTATGCCTTCGGTGTATCATTCATGAGATGATAGACATCACCCATCATGCTCCAGGCAGTCACTGCAACCGCACTGTCGCGAGGCGCTATTCTCAGCATCTTTTCGCAGTTTGCAATCACGCCCTTGTAATTCTTCAGATTGAATTCTCCGGCATTGGCATAATCGATGAATCCGATTTCATCGGGGAACTTTGTCAATGCGGAATCACTTACCGCCACGACTTGTTTCCAATCCTGCATATAGGCGAGAATCTGGATGTAACTTGCCATGGCACCCTTGCTGTCAGGATTCAGTTTCGTAATCTGTCGGAACATGCCTGCAGCCTCCGGTTTTCTGTCAGTGAGGAAATAGTAGAGTCCCGCGGTCTCCATCATCAATGAATCTGACGGATGTGCGTCCATGGCCACGGTCATCGTGGAGTCAAACTGATGCTGGAATGATTTTATGAATCTTGGATCTGTCTGTTTGATAATGGCTTGCAGATAGTTTGCCTTGCCCTCGGACGGGGCAGACCTGTCTGCCATAAGTTCATCCAAGGCCTCGAAATATTGCGGATACTTTCTTGTGATCCTATATGCTTCCGCCTTGCCGAGAAGGGCAGGAGAGCAACTTTTGTCTATAGACAACGCTTCGTTATAGTAGGCCAATGCTGTCGAGTCGTTGTACATGCCCATTTCATAGTCTCCCAAGATTGACAACACCTGCGGAGACGAGTACTCTTTGTTGTATTCCTCCAGTTCCTTGAGAGCCTCCTCGTTCTTGTTCTGCTGGCGCAGAATATTGAATTTGGTCATCACCGTCCCGTCGCTCTTTCCGAACTGCGTCTCGATGTCTCTGATTGTGCTGAGGGCCTTATCGTATTGCTGCTGATTTATATACAGGTTTGCCAGACTGTAATACAGGTCGCTTTTCTTAGGAAAATCTTTCAGCAGCGACTCGTACATGTCTGTCGTCAGGACAGTACGCCCTGTCATTCCGTAAAGTCCGGCAAGCATATAGCGGTACCAGTAGTTCGTGGAGTCGAGCGCCACTGCATGCTTCAAGTCCTTCTCCGCTCCTGTGGCATTGTTCAGCCTCATGCTGCAAAGTCCTCTGTAATAATATGCTGCGTCATTCTCGGGAACCATCTTGATTATTTCATCCAGAATCGTCGATGCTTTTTTCCAGTTTCCGTTTTCGTACTCCTGCACCGCGTCGATCAGCAATCCGTCGCCGTTCACCACCTTTGCGGCCCTTGTCTGGGCCGAGGCTGTTATTGTCAATGTCAATGCTACCAGAATTGTCAGCAAGTTTTTGACTGTCAATGCCGTTATATTTGGTTTCATATCGTTTCGTTTTTTCGGGTATGTCATAATCAATGACCATACCAAACCGGAATAAACTCATGTCCAGCAAATAGTCAGATTTACGAAACATGAATTACAAATATAATGAAACCGAAGTGAAGAAGAAAATACTTTTTGGTATTACTTGAACGGGATGATTTCCACTGCTCCCGGGATATCATCATTCTCTTCCGGAGTCAAATGGATTATCCTCTGGTTGGAACTGCCGCGGAAGTGGAGCTGTGGGTCTCTAAGGCTTTCGACATAGGGCCCGTCGACAAGTACGTCAATGTAAGGAAGCAGCATTGACAGGCGGCTGTCTGCAAGTATCTCCTCGTAGGTGAAGCCTGTCCAGCACCAGATGGTCTTGTCTGTTTCTTCCTTGATTCTTCTCGCCAGCTCGGTGAATCCTTCCACCTGGTAGAACGGATCACCTCCGCTGAACGAGACATTGCTCAGATCATCATCCTTTATAATCTGCAGCAAGTCATTGACACTCATCTTGTGTCCGTTCTCGAAGTTCCATGACTGCGGGTTGTGGCATCCGGGACAATGATGTCTGCATCCGGCACAATAGATGGAAGTGCGCAGGCCCGGCCCGTCAGCCATGGTCTGTTCCATCACTTCCATTATGTAAAGTTCAGTCATTCTATTTACTCAAGTTTCGCAAGTTATTTAACTTGCTGAATTGTTTCGTAAATTTGAGGCTCGCCTCTTGTTTGAAGGTTGTAAACCCCACGCACTTTTTCGTGTACGTTACCCTCACCCTAAATCCCTCCCCTCGGGGAAGGGACTTGCCATCGCCCTGACGGGCTCCATAAGCGGTGTTTCGCACTTGCGAAACTTGCGTTACTTATTTTTTTGAGGGTTACTTATGTACGACCCTGTCTTTCAGTTCTGCCAGTTTGGCACTGTTCCACCTGTTGGTCGTGCCCACGAGGTATCCGGTAATCCTCTGTAACGTGTCAATGTTATGTCCGTGACAATGAGGGCATTCCGTGAGGTTCTCACTCGCATCCTCGTATCCGCAGTCCAGACAGCGGTTCCTGTTGTGGTTCACACTGCCATATCCGATATTGTACTTGTCCATAAGGTCCACAATGTTCATGATGGCCTCAGGATTATGCGTCGCATCTCCGTCGATTTCCACGTAGAAGATATGGCCGCCCCTTTCCAAATCGTGATATGGGGCCTCCACTTCAGCCTTATGCTTAGGTGTGCAATGGAAATACACCGGGACATGACTTGAATTCGTATAGTATTCCTTGTCCGTCACACCCTTTATGATGCCGAACTTCTTCTTGTCCATCTTGGTGAATCTTCCGGACAGGCCCTCCGCAGGAGTTCCCAATACACTGAAATTGTGCTGGAACTTCTCAGAATATTCATTGGCCTTGTCCCTCATGTATGTCACGATGCGGAGGCCGAGTTCCTGTGCCTCCTCTGACTCTCCGTGATGCTTGCCTGTCAATGCGATAAGACATTCTGCAAGTCCGATGAAGCCGATGCCGAGAGTGCCCTGATTGATGACGGATTCGATTGTGTCTTCCGGTCTGAGATCTTCACTGCCTATCCAGAGCTTGCCCATCAGCAGAGGAAACTGCTTCTTGAGCGCTGTCTTCTGGAAATTGTATCTCTCGCACAACTGCTGGGCAGTAATGTCGAGAACATCATCGAGCCTGTGGAAGAATTCCGTGATCCGCGCGGCCTTGTCCTCGATATCCATACATTCTATCGCGATACGGACAATGTTGATTGTCGTGAAACTGAGGTTGCCTCTTCCGATGGAAGTCTTCGGCCCGAACCTGTTTTCGAAAACTCTTGTACGGCAGCCCATTGTAGCTACCTCATGGATATATCTCTTTGGATCGTCAGCCCTCCATTCGGAACTCTGGTTGAACGTCGCGTCAAGGTTCAGGAAGTTCGGGAAGAAACGCCTTGCCGATACTTTACATGCGAACCTGTAGAGGTCGTAGTTCGGGTCGGTCTTGAGGTAACTTACCCCGCGCTTCTTCTTCCAGATCTGTATAGGGAAAATGGCGGTGGAGCCATTGCCGACACCCTCGTATGTGGTGTTGAGGATTTCACGGATTATGCAGCGGCCTTCCGCGGAAATATCAGTACCGTAGTTTATCGAACTGAACACGACCTGATTTCCTCCGCGTGAGTGGATGGTGTTCATGTTATGGACAAACGCCTCCATTGCCTGGTGGACGCGGCTGACAGTCATATTGACAGCGTGCTGTTTCAGCCTTTCGTCTCCTTCGAGACCATTCAGGTCTTTCTTCAGGTAATCCTTGATTTCAGCGTTCTTCAGATAGTCGAGATCCCTGTTCTCCAGCATTGCCAGCTGGGCAATCTCCTCGATATATGTCTTTCTTACATAAGGCGCAAGATAGAAGTCGAATGCCGGAATGGCCTGACCTCCATGCATTTCATTCTGGACCGTCTCCATGGAAATACATGCGAGAACCGCAGCGGTCTCTATCCTTTTCGCCGGTCTTGACTCTCCATGTCCGGCATGGAATCCCTCATCCAGAATCTTGTCCAGTCCCGGAAGACTCTCGTCAGCAGTTGCCGAAAGGATAAGGATAGGCATATCATCCATACTGAACTTGAAGATGACCGGAGTGGATGCCTGATCAGGCAATGAAGAGTTGATCATGTCCAACTTATCACGGACATTATTTGTAGCCTCCTCAATATCGACGCCATAGTTAAATTCAAGAGTAATGATGGAGATATTCTCCTTCGACTTGGAAGTCATGTCCTTAAGGTCACTCACACCATTAAGGCCATTTTCGAGAACCTTGGTCAGGTTCGTCTCGATATCAGCCGCACTTGCTCCCGGATATGATGACATCACGAGAAGGACGTTCGCATCGAAATCCGGCAACTGGGCGATAGATGTTTTCATGAACGAGAATATACCGAAGATTGCAAAGGCAATGAAAACCAATGCAGTCGTTACCGGTTTATTCACCGCTGTTCTATATATGCTCATAGAATTCTTACGTTAAATTGTTCCGGCCCGGAATTATTCCTGGACATTGACCTTGCTACCGTTCTTGAGGCTTGACTGACCCTTGACAACAATCTTGTCACCTTCAGCGATGCCTGAAAGAATCTCATATTCAGTACCGAAGTGACGGCCGAGTGTTACAACTGTCTCTTTTACAGTATTATCTGCCTGAAGCACGAATACAGTTCTGACTCCTGAGCCCTGCTGTTTTACGATACAGTCATCAGGAACGGCAATATTGTGGTTTGTACCGAAGTTGATGGTTACTCTGGAGTACATGCCCGGTCTGAGCACCCTGTCCGTATTGGCAACATTGACCTCAACGGTGAAGGTGTGGGTTGCGGCATCAATGGTAGGATAGATTCTGGCGATGCGGCCGGTGAAGGTCTTTCCGGGAAGAGCGTCTGCTGTCAATGTTACACTGTCGTTCCTCTTTACCTTGGTATAGTCAGCCTCTGAAACGCCTACGAAGAGTTTTACCGGGGTAATCTGCTCCACCACATAGATAGGGCTTCCGCCGTACATATCTCCCTTGTCATAGTTTCTTGCAGTAATGACGCCTGAAACAGGTGAACGGAGAATCGTATTCTCGAGCAAGTTAGCATACTGGCTGCGTGTCACATTGTATTTCAGTTCCATAGCATCGAAATCTGACTTTGACACACCGCCCTGCTCATAAAGCTTCTTGAGACGGCTGAACTCGAGAGAGTCATTGGCCAAAGAAAGCTTTGACTGGTTCAGGCTGACATCGTCCATCTTGGCTACGATCTGGCCTGCCTTTACGAAATCCCCTACTTCCACATATATCTTCTGGATTCTGGATGGGCTCTGAGGCGCGATGTTGTTCTTCGCATAAGCCTCTACTGTAGAGGAATATACACCGGACTGAGGAACATCCTTGGACTGTGCCGCCATCACTCTGACATTGACAAGTCTTTCCTCTGCAGGCTGCTGCTCAGCGGTCTTTGTGCTGCTGTTTCCGCAACTTGCTGCCATCACAGCGGCAGCTGCGTAAATAATAGTTTTAAAGTTCATATCTATATTGTCTTTTTATCGGTTATTAAGATCCACATTGCCGTTGTCATCTATAAAATCATGTCCGAGAATCTGCTCGAGATTTGACTTTGCGACAACATAATCATAAATGCTCTGCGAAACAGCGAGCTTGGACTGTGTAAGAGCGAGCTGTGCATCATTGAGCTCGGTGATGGTGCTGCGTCCTACATTGTAAGACTGTGTGGCGATATTGTATGCCTTCTGGGCTGTCTCCACACCATCCTCGGCAGCTGCAAGACTCTTCAGCTTAGTCTCCATAGTATTGAGATACTGACGGATAGCGATTTTCAGCTGGCGCTCGGTATCAGTTGCCTGGATTGCAAGTTCTGAAGCCTGGACCTTGGCCTGACGCACGTCATTGTAACGCTTTCCGCCTGAGAAAATAGGGATGTTAAGGCTCAGTCCCACATAAGAATATGGAGTCCACTTGTAATCGCTGAACTTGAAGTCATTGGTCATCGCGTTCATACTATAGGAGAAGGTCAATGCCAATGAAGGGATATATGCGAATTTCTGCATCTTCACTGTCGCAGCGAGCTGCTCAGCCTGAATTGCGAGCTGACGCATTGTCGTATTGTAGTCAAGTGACAGAGCGTCAGAGTTATAGGTGTCAGATACCATTGAATCAGAATAGTCACTGATGGCACCTGCCACGTCGATGTCCTGATCGAGATCCACACCCATCACAGCCTTGAGTTGCCACAAAGCGAGAATCACTGAACTTTCAGCATTATAGACATTAGGAATAGCATTGGCAACTGTAGCCTTAGCTCTGGTATAGTCCAGTTCAGAAGCCTTCTGCGCATTATAACGCATCTGTGTCTGCTCGAAGTTCTTTACAGCATTGTCATAGACATCCTTATATACATTGAGGGCCTCCTTGGCGAAAAGAACAGCATAGTAAGACTGTTTTACCTGTGTAACCATGTCAAGTCTTGATGAACGAGCCTTCTCTACTGCAAGTTCCACGTTCTGGCCGGAAATCTTGAGACTTTTCCAAAGCTGGGCATTGACAAGAGGCATTGATGCTGAAACACCTACGTTATATGTGTTCCAACGGCCGACCTCGATTCCGCCGCCGCTTGGCATTGATGAGGAACCTGCATCAGAACCATCAGAACCGGTCGAACCGTCAGTTCCTGTAGAACCGCTTCCTGTTCCGTCTCCTTTGGATGAACCACCCATAAATTTGCTCATGTCCATATCCATATACATCACCTGCTTCTTGATCGTCCTCATAAACGAACCGGTAATGTCAATCTGTGGGAAGAGAGAAGCATACGTACCTTTCTTCGCATATCCTATGCGCTCTATCTCCTTGTCAGCCACCCTGACTGAGGCATTTTCACTCAACGCAATCTTCAGCGCGTCGTCCAATGTGATGACCGTTCTGGTCTGGGAACTGTCCGCCTCCTGCGCCACGGCATTCAGGGACATCATCACCGAGGCTGCAACCAGCAGAAATCTCGGAAAGATTTTCTTCATAATATTAACTCTTAATTATATATTTTGTCTTGTCATGTATAATCAACGGCGCACTCCGGTGCAAATACTGCACCAGAAAAGGGTAAAAAATAGCATAATTTACACAAGAAATTATCTATTTTACCCCTAAAAGGATAAAATCACAAGATGTTGAAATATCGGACGTTGCGAAATCAGCGATTTACAGGCTTGGCATAGTGAGTCTGCGACTTAGCAACTTTCTCCTTTTCAGTATGAACGACAGCAGCAGGCTGTTTCCTGACATATGCATAAATCAGGAATCCGATACCGAGAAGTACGAACGGGATACTCAGAATCTGGCCCATATTGAGGACCATATTGTTTTCGAAAGCCACCTGAGGCTCCTTGATGAATTCAATGATGAACCTCATGCCGAAGCATACGATAAAGAAGATTCCGATGAATGTTCCCCTGTAAACCTTGTTCAGTCTGAACTTGTAAAGACAGATAAGGCCAATGCCGAGAATAAGGTAGGTCAATGCCTCATACAGCTGTGTAGGATGCTTAGGTTCCGTCTCGCCCCTGAGATCGAAAATAAAGCCCCAAGGAAGTGATGTCACATCACCATATATCTCCGAATTCATGAGGTTTCCCAGACGTATGAATGTGGCGGCGAATGCCACGGCGATGCACAGATGGTCGAGCAACCATACGAAATCGAATCCGTTTTTCTTTCCGTAATGATTTGCATACCAGAGCATTGCAAAGAACAGTACTATCGTACCTCCATGACTGGCGAGACCTGCATAGCCGGTCCATTTCCAACCTCCATCGGGCAGGAACTGTATAGGCAATATCATTTCCCAGAAATGATGAAGATAGTATTCCGGCTGATAGAACAGGCAATGTCCCAGGCGTGCTCCGATGAGGATACCGAAGAAGCAATAGAAGAACAGCGGTTCGAACTTGTCATCGCCGATTTTTTTGTCTCTGTACTGGTAGCGGACTACGAAATAGGAACAGGCGATACCGATGACCCATAACAGACCGTAATAACGTACGGGAATATGTCCGAACAGATTGAATAGTTCGGGGTTTGGGTTCCAGTTGATGGTTAATAATGAGAGCATAT
>OHEZ01000688.1_pt1 | contig 18866 bp, 16 predicted proteins | sample 1567391 | NCBI WGS metagenome assembly OHEZ01 (sample SAMEA3879518, study PRJEB24766) | human gut metagenome | biome: human-associated habitat; feature: feces | place: USA | collected 1985/1987
GCTCTTTTTAACCCCGCCACAATGGCGGGGTTTTTGTTTACAAAAAGCCCCTGCCGGCAATTTCCGCCAGGGGCCTTGGCATATTCAATTTATTCAGCTCATCAAGCTGACATTTGCTTTTACATTACGCCTCTGAAATAGTGGCCTCTTGTAGTACCCGGCAGATTTTCCGGTGCCTCCACCGCACCGCCGAGAATCTTGCGGTACAGCGCCACAAGCTCGCCCAGACGTGCCGCATCGTAATCACGGCCGTCAATTCTCAGCGCTGCTACGCCTGCTTCCGCCATATGCTGCACATTGGCAGTCATGGAAAGCTCATGCGCATTCAGAATATGCATGCGGCAGAACTGGTCCGTCACAATCGGGAAGCGTGCATCCTTGCGGTCACCCAGGAACAACGGCTCTGCACAGTTAAACTTGCAGGCACCCTTATCCAGCGCACCCAGGAAGCTACCGCCTACGCAGTATTCGGAAACCATCATCTCCAAACGTCCCTGAATCATGCACTCCAACGGCAGCGGGCTGACGCTCACAAGATGCTCAACCTGCGCCATGGTCAGCTCGGGGCTGAGCACTGCACCTGCAGCGCCCTGCTCCTTCCAGAACTGCAGTGTCTGGCTGTTGAAGATGTTCAGCGACATATCTGCTACCAAATTAAGCGCAGCATGCTTCTTCGCCAAAGGCCACAAGCCGTTGTTGTTGATGTAAACAAAATCAGGCTGCAGCTCCTCCCACAGAGTAAAGAGCTTGTCGAAATATGCCAGCTGTGCTTCTTTAATGATACGCGGAGTAGCAAAGGCCAACTGACGGCCTGCCTTGCGCACCAGCTTGGCAGCCTTGGCATAATCCGCCTCTGACGGCAGCTGATGATTGAAGCAGTCACCGCCAAAGAGAATGCGTTCAGCACCTGCCTGCAGCGCAGCATTGACCTTCTCAACGCTGTCGCAATGCACTACCAGAACGGATTCATGCTGTTTAGCCTTATGTGCCTGCGGCACTAATTGCTCGCTGAAGCTGTGCACCGCTGTGCGCGCCGGTGCGAAGGCATTAAGACGCGCTGCATCCAGTGCCTCGCATGCCATACGGCGTGCTTCGTTCATTTCGCTCATCGGCACCATAACATTTTCGTCATGCTCAAAGCACAGGCTGTTCAGGAAATATTCTGTCGTACCGAGGCGGTCCAGCTGCTTGCGCACGCCCGCCTCATCCAGCGCACGCTTGCGTGCTGCCTCTACGATAAAATCGGTTTCGCCGTAGCCGACGTTGCCATCATCATCCGTCAGCGTAACGGTCATGGGCTCGCCCAGACGTGCAGTAACAACGGCATCTACCGGAATACGTTTTTTGGCGTCCGGTCCGAAGAACTGCTGTGCATAGCTCATCAATCTGCTGTCGAGAGTACGGAAAACGCGGTCATTCAAACGTACACCGTTAGGCACGTCAATCGTTACCTGCTGGCCGGGGGCAGCGCTCTGCACACTGTTGCCTCCGCATAGCATATCCGTAACGGTGGTGCCCACACGTCCGCCAACGCTTACCCAGAATTCCAGTCCGTCGCCCAGATGCAGCTCCTTATCCAGCTTGATAACTGCCTTATTGCGGTTTTTGTCCAACTTAGCTACACGGCCGATAAGCACACCGCGGTTGTTGGGGCGGCGGTCGCTCATCATCGTGCGTCCGGGACGACGCTCCAAATAAGCGGTGGTAAAGTCACGGTTGAAGATTTGCTCGATATTCGCCAAATCCTCCTCCGGCACGTTGTAGTCACCGGCAAGATAGCTGTCAATCGCACGGCGGTAAGCATCTACTACTACCGCAACATATTCGGGGCGCTTCATGCGTCCTTCGATTTTGTAGGACACAACGCCTGCGTCAATCAGCTGCGGCAAAATGCTCAAGGTATTCATATCCTTGGGGCTCAGCAGATACTGGCCTGCATCCTTGCCCTGCAGCATATCCTCATCCTTCGCGTTGAGCAGCTTATACGGCAAACGGCAAGGCTGGGCACAGCGCCCGCGGTTGCCGCTGCGGCCGCCGATAAGACTGCTCATCAGGCATTGACCGCTGTAGCATACGCACAAAGCGCCATGGATAAAGGTTTCGATTTCACTGCCTCGGCTGCAGGCTGCGCCGATTTCCTTCAGGCTCAGCTCACGCGCCAATACGCTGCGCTCCATGCCTGCGCCCATAGCGAAGTCTACACCGCTGCTGTTGGTAATGCTCATCTGCGTGCTGGCATGCAGCGGCAGCTCCGGCACAATTTTCTGTGCCAGGCGGATAACACCCAAATCCTGCACAATGAGTCCGTCTACGCCCACGTTATTCAAAAACAGCAGATAAGCGGATAAAGCCTCCAGCTCGCTGTCATCAACCAAAGTATTGACGGTAATATACAGGCGCACATGGTGCATATGCGCAAAATACACCGCCTTCGCCATTTCCTCTTCATCAAAATTGCTGGCATAGGCACGTGCGCCAAAGGCTTTACCGCCCATATATACAGCATCGGCGCCGGCGTTTACCGCTGCCTCCAATGCTTCCCAGCTGCCTGCGGGAGCAAGCAGTTCTATTGTTTTCTTTTCCATATGTTATCTACCTTTCACGCACTGCTGCCAGCAGTCTGTCATATCTGGCCTGCAGGCTTTGCAGCTCTTCTGCCAGCACAGCATTTCTTTGCTGCATTTCCTGCTCTAGCGCAGCATATTTTTCCTGCATTTTCTGCTCTGCTGCTGCGCACTTTTGCTGCAGCTCCTGCTCCATCGCAGCGCATTTTTCCTGCATTTTTTGCTCCGCTTCCACGGATTGCTGCTGCATTTCCTGTTTCAGAGCAACGCATTTTTCCTGCAGCTCCAGTCTGTCTGCAGCCAGATCGAGCGCCGTCCAGATGGCGATTTTATCTGTCTGCAGCAGCTTTTTGCTTTCTGCCAGCTCCTGCATTCTTCTGTCTACCTCTGCTGCTATTTTCATCACCTGTTCTTCGGAAGCAGAGGTCGTTAATGCATAGGTACTATTATATATTTTTACAGAAACTGATGCTTTTTCCATAAACACATCCTCTAGCTTATTCTGCGATAACTGTAAAGTTAAAGCTCTGCAGACTCATTTTTTCCCAAGAGCGCTTGTAATCCATGCGGATATTGTAGGTACCGGGCTTGGTAACTGCCAGCACCAGAATTTCAACGCCGGGCGCACCCATTCTTTCCTCGTCACCACGCGGAATGGTAAACGAGCTGCCTACCTTGCTTACTGCCGGTGAGCTGCAGGCAAATTGCCAGCCGTAGCCGGTGGAAGGATTGCTGTCCAGCTTCAGCGCCATCAGTCCGCTTGCAGGCAGACGCAGTGTTTTGCCTGCAGCCTTATCGGTAATTTTTGCCAGCTGCAGCAGGCGTCCCGCTTCGCCGATGCGCAGAGAGGTAACTACATCCCTGTAGGGCACAAAGCTGCTATAGGCAGTATTTTTTTTGCTGCGCACAAACAAGCCCTCTTCGCCGAAGAGCACATTATCATAATTGCCCAAAGCTGCCTTTACGTTATCATTATCGACAAAGAAATCCGTAACCTCGAACTCCTTGCCGGTAGTCAAATCAAGATTCAGTCCGGCATATGCCTTGCGTCCGCCATTATCTGCCTCCAGCAGCAGGCTCACCAGACTCGGACGGTTCAGCATCACCTTATAGGTTACACTTCCCTGACCGCCTACCTCCTTGACCAGCTTAGCTGCAGCATCGCGCACCAATGCGTTGGCCTGTTTTTCCAGCTCAGCGGAATTACTGCCGTCGATATAAGGCAGCGTTGCCGTTGCCTTGCCGACAGAGGTCTGTTCGGTAAGCACCGTAGTCTGCTGGTCTGCCAATACCGGCAGAGATAAACATAAGCACAATAATGTTGTCAACAGGATTTTCATAGCCTGCAGCTCCTTTCCAAAAAACATTTTCCAAGCCTTGAATCTCTTGGTAAAAATTAAGCAGGAAGAAAGCCCTCCTGCTTAATTAAAGCAATCGCGCCAAAACTAGCCGCCAATCGCTATTTTACAATCATAAACTTTTAATGAACTCAACAGCCTTTTCCAGACGTGCCAGAGTTTTTTCCTTGCCCAACAGAACCATAACGTCAAACATACCGGGGCTTACGGTGCGTCCGGTCAGAGCCAGACGAGTCGGATGGATAACCTTGCCCAGAGCCAGACCGTTGTCGGCAGCAATCTTATTATAAGCTGCTTCGGTAGAAGCCAGGTCATATACATCATCAGCCTTAATTGCTGCAATGCATTGCTCCAGTACAGGAATATTTTCTGCCTTGAAGTGCTTAGCTACACCCTTCTCATCATATTCTTCAACATCCTTGAAGAAGTAAGTGGAAGCATCGGCAACCTCCTGCAGAGTTTTAACGCGTACACGTACAACGTCTACGAGCTTTTCAAAGTATGCTTCGTTGGCAGCATCGTTGAACCATTCTTCGGTTACCAGGCCGTCTTTAACGAAGAAGGGCTTAGCATCCGGCAGAATTTTTTCCAGCGGCAGCTCGGACAGATATTGGCCGTTCATCCAAGTGAGCTTTTTGGTGTCATAAATAGCAGCCTTTTTGCTCATCTGCTCCAGCTCAAACAGCTTAACAGTTTCTTCCAAAGTGAAGATTTCGCGTTCATCGCCGGGGCCCCAGCCAAGCAGAGTCAGATAGTTGATGATAGCTTCCGGCAGGTAGCCTTGGCTGCGGAATTCTTCAACGGAGGTTGCGCCGTGACGTTTGCTCAGCTTGGAACGGTCCATAGCCAGAATCATCGGCATATGACCGAACTTAGGCGGTTCCCAACCCAGTGCTTCGTAAACCAGCAGCTGCTTCGGAGTGTTGGAAAGATGCTCCTCGGCACGCAGTACGTGAGTCATGCCCATCAGATGGTCATCGACACAAACAGCGAAGTTATAGGTAGGAATACCGTTGGATTTTACAATTACGAAATCGTCGAACTGATCCATGTTAAAGGTAACTTCGCCATGAATCAGGTCATGAACGGTGATGCTGCCTTCAGCAGGAATCTTGATACGAATGGAATACGGTTCGCCTGCAGCGATACGAGCTTTAGCCTCTTCTGCCGGAATATCGCGGCAGGTACGTGCATAACGGAACGGTTGCTTAGCAGCGCGTTGTTTTTCGCGTTGTGCAGCCAGATCCTCGGTAGTGCAGAAGCAGTAGTATGCTTTGCCTTCGTCCAGCAGCTGCTGAGCATATTTTTTGTAAATATCAAAGCGCTCGGACTGATAGTAAGGACCATATTCGCCGCCGGCCTCCGGGCCTTCATCCCAGTTGATGCCCAACCATTTCAGGCTGGTAAGGATTTGGCTCACGGAATCCTCTTTCAGGCGTTCAATATCGGTATCCTCGATACGCAGAATCAGCTTACCGCCCATTTTGCGGGCAAACAGCCAGTTAAACAGCGCAGTACGCGCACCACCAATATGTAAATACCCAGTAGGACTGGGAGCAAATCTTACTCTGACTTCAGACATTTCATCGTCTCCTTACATTTTAATTACAAATATAGATTGTCAATCAGACTAATTATACAGCTTTGAAGAAAAAAGTGCAAATATTAATCTGCGTTGCCGCCGTTTTTTATTTTTCTTCATGATTTAAAGAAAAAGCAAATCCGAAAGACTTCGTTCATAGAAAAATGCTTTTATTGCTATTATTTCGCATTTTTTCGTTTGTCTAACCGCCGTTTTCGTATTATAATATTGTAATAAAGTAAACAAAAGGAGGATGCTTATGTGCCAAGCCCCAGATTGGTCCGTCGGTGACCGCTATCTGCGTGAAAACGTTCCAGAGCTCGCCCCGTTAGTTGACCGTTATTCGCCCTGTCCGTTAAAACCAAAATCCAAAGAGTCTTATTTTACTATATTACTGACCGGTATTATCGCCCAACAGTTGCCGCCTGATGTCAGCCAGCAGCTGATGAAAAGGCTCGAAGGCCTCACCGGCAATCCCATTACACCGCAAGCAGTGCTTGCTGCTTCCGCCGAGGACCTGCTCAGCATCGGTCTTGTTAAGCAAAAGGTGGATTACCTGCGCAGCTTTGCCGAAGCAGTGATCAACAGCAGCGTAACCATGGATAAGTTCGATGATATGACCGACAGCCAGATTACCAAGCAGCTGATGCAAATCCGCGGCCTCGGCCAATGGACCATCGAAATGTTTCTGCTGCTGGCTCTGTGCCGCACAGACGTTGTACCCAGTGCCGACTTTATCTTCAAGAAAGAGCTGCAGAAAATGCTTCATCTTAGCGAAATCCCCAAACGCGGCAAAATCAATACGCTTACGGAAACATGGCGTCCCTGGCGCTCGCTCGCAGTGTGGTATATCTGGCAAAAAGCCAACGATAGCGAAAAAAGATAACACAAAAAGCAAAATTAAACCGTCCTTCCCTGTCTGCATTTTTGCAGATAGCGGGAAAGGACGGTTTTTCTTATTCTCCGAACGCTATTTACTGTTCAATAATCTCTGAATACTATTTCAGACTGGCAATAGCGGCAGCGGTATCCTCAGCGCCGTAAACATAGGAGCCTGCTACCAATACGTTGGCACCGGCAGCCTTCACCAGCTTGGAGGTTTCGGCGTTAACGCCGCCGTCAACCTGAATATCCACATTCAGGCCACGCTCGGTAATCATTGCATGCAGGCGCTCAATCTTCGGCACTACGCCTTCAATAAAGCTTTGGCCGCCGAAGCCTGGGTTAACGGTCATCAGCAGTACCATGTCAACGTAAGGCAGAATTTCTTCTACCGTACTCAGGCTGGTAGCAGGGTTCAGTGCAACGCCGGCCTTCATGCCCTCAGCCTTAATCTGCTGGATGCAGCGGTGCAGATGCTTGGTGGTTTCTACATGCACAACAATCTGGTCGGCACCGGCAGCTTTGAAATCGGCAATGTATTTTTCCGGATTTTCTACCATCAGATGGCAGTCGAAAAACAGGTCGGTTACCTTACGGATTTTTTTTACTACAGGAGCACCGAAGGTCAGGTTAGGTACAAACTGGCCGTCCATAACATCGATGTGTACCCAGTCGGCACCGGCAGCTTCAATTTTTTTGATTTCGTCCGCCAGATATGCAAAATCGGCAGATAAAATTGATGGAGCAACTTTAATCATCATTTTCTTCCCTCTTTCTCTTGCAGGAGTTTCACCTCTGCTAACATTGTCAAATATGATTCATAACGGCTGGCAGAAATCTTTCCTGCTGCCACAGCATCCTTTACACCGCAGACAGGCTCGTGCGTATGCGTACAGGGACAGAACCTGCAGCCTGCCTCATAATCGGCAAACTCACGGAAGGAGGCCAGCACCATCTCGGCATTCAGTCCCTCCAACAGCAGATTTCCGAAGCCCGGAGTGTCCGCAATATAGCCTTCGTCGAACGGCAGTAGCTGTGCATAGCGTGTCGTATGCTTGCCGCGGCCGATTTTTTCGCTAACCTCGCCCGTGCGCAGGTCCACGCTGCTGTCGATAGCGTTGATGGTAGACGATTTGCCTACGCCCGAAGGTCCGCCAAAAGCGCAAATTTTACCACGCAGACGCTCACGCAGAGCCTCCACACCGGTACCATTCTGCGCCGACAGAGTATAAACCTCGTAACCGATAGGCTCATAAACAGCCTTCACCTGCTCAATCAGGCCCGCAGGAGCGTTATCCTCCTTGTTGAGCACCAAAATCGCAGGAATTTTCGCCAGCTCTGCCAGCGCCAGCAGCTTATCTGCCAGCAGAAAGCTGAAATCTGGCGCAGCGCAGGCAAAGGCTGCCACAAACAAATCCAGGTTGGCCAGCGTGGGACGCGGCAGAAAGTTTCTGCGCGGCAGCACGCCGGTAATCATCCCCTCGCGCTTTTCGCTGCTGCTTACCTCAAAGCCGGCAATATCGCCTGTTGCCAGCGAAAAACGGTTTTTCTTCATTTTTCCCTTTACCTTGCAGGTATAAGGCTCGCTTTCGCCTTCTACCTTAAGGTAATAATAGCCGTTATAATTTTTCAGGACTCTGCCCTGCAGCTCTGCCATGTTTACAGATTCCTTTCGGAAATGAGCTTGCCGTCACAGATGAACTGAACCTTGGCATTGCCTGCATATTCCACCTTCTGACGCAGACGCACGCTGCCGTTTTGTGTACCGCTGTACAGTGTTGCCGTGCCGTTATCATCCGTCAGTACAATACGCACGTTGGCAGGCTTGCCGCTCGGTACGACAAAGTCAACGTAGGCGCTCTTCTTATCGCCGCCGGCAGCTACGGTAATTGCTACTGCCGCGCCGTCGTTAAGGTTACTGCCTACACCCGGGTTGCAGGCCAAAACTACATTCTTCTTAGCGTTGGCATCCTGAACCTTTTTGATTTCACCAAGCTTCAGGCCTGCCTGCTCCAGCATACCCTTAGCTTCGTCAACAGATTTGCCGATAATATCCGGTACCGGCTTATCGCCTTCGTTAATTACCAGGTCGATGCCAGTTCCCTTAGGAGCCTTGTCCAAGCCCTTCGGCGACTGGCTGAGAACAGCGCCGATTTTGCCGCCGTCCACATGCTTGCGCGTCACTTTGCCGACATTAAAGCCTGCGGCCTGCAGCTGCTGCTCCGCCTTCGAGAGCGACATGCCTGTAACATCAGGCACAGCCTTCAGCTCCGCGCCCTTACAGATGGTCAGGATAATAAGGCTGCCCTGCTTACGTTTTTCGCCGGCCTTTGGGGACTGCTCCATAACAGTACCGGGCTTAAACTTATCGGGGTCGCCGTATTTTTCCTCTAACTCTACCTTAAACTGCTTTTCCTCCAGCAGCTTCTGTGCTTCTACTACCGTCATATTGGTAACATTAGGCACTTCAATTTCCGCCAGATTGCGGTTGAAGATAAAGTGCGCTACCAGCGAAATTGCTACTACCGCAGCAGTAATCATTACTATCAGTTTGGTATAATTCAGCTTTTTCTTAACCACCGATTTTTCATCCCCTGCTTTTTCGGAAGGCATTGCCTCCTGCTTTTCCTGAATTGTTTCCGGCTCTTGTGTTACAGCCGGAGTTACCTGCTTCGGCGGCAGCTCACTGCGCACCGGCTTCATAATTACCGTAGCACCGTCATCAGGGCTATCGACAACATTACCGTTAGGCTTCACCGCGCCAAGCTCCTGATGATAATCCTCGCTGCTGAACGGGAAGAGCTTCATCTTCAGGTTCATCAGATCACGTCTGAGCTGACCGGCATTTGCATATCTGTCCTCACAGCGCTTTGCCAACGCCTTGTCCATAATCTCCTGCATGCCCTCGGGAACATTATCCATGTAGTCCTTCAGCCGCGGTACAGGCTTTTCTACATGCATCATAGCAACAGAAACAGCCGTAGTACCGACGTAGGGAACCTCACCCGTAAGCATTTCGAAGAGCACTATGCCCAAGGAATAGACATCGCTGCTGGCAGTAATCTTACCGCCACAGGCCTGCTCCGGTGAAATATAATGCACTGAACCCATCACCGATTTGGAATAAACCATCGTCTGATTCGTGACCATTTTGGCAATACCGAAATCAGCGATTTTAGGATTCATATTTTTATCAATCAAAATATTCTGCGGTTTGATGTCACAGTGAATAATATTATGGCTGTGAGCATGCTGCAGTGCATCGGCAAGTCGCACAGCGATTTCCAGCACAGTATTCAGGCTCAGCTTATGCTCCTGCATATACTCCTTCAGAGTAACACCGTCAACATATTCCATAACTATATACTGATTGCTGCCTTCCGATACAACATCATAGATATTGATAATATACGGATGCACCAGACGCGCCGCGGATTTTGCTTCTCTGCGGAACTGCTCCAGCAACTCATTGTCCCCCAGGAACTGGTCGCGCAGCATTTTCACGGCTACATTACGGTCCAAAAGCTGGTCGTGGGCCAAAAAGACTTCGGCCATACCGCCATAGCCAATCGGACGAATAATCTCATATCGTCCGTTCAAGATGGTCTTGCCATTTTTATCCATTACAGCTTTCCTCCCCCTGCGTAGTTAAATCAATCAGAATCAGGGACACGTTATCGCGTCCGCCGTTGTCCAAGCTCTGCTCCAGCAGTTTGTCAGCAGCCTGCTCCGGATCTGCACAGCCGATAATCCGGCTGATTTCAGCTGCACGCAGCATGTCGGACAGACCGTCGCTGCACAGCAGCAGCCTGTCACCCTCCTGCAGACGGAAGCTGAAGAAATCAGCATTGACTGTTTCCTCGACACCCAGGGCTTGCAGCAAAATATTGCGCTGCGGATGTACAAAGGCTTCCTCGTCCGTGATTTTTCCCTGTTCCTTTAAATCTGCTACCAGTGTATGGTCATGCGTCAGCTGCTCCAGCTTGTCGTTGCGGAACAGATACAGTCTGCTGTCGCCTACATGGCAGCAGTAGCCGTGGCCGTCCCCCGGCAGATAAAGCGCCGTCATCGTCGTTCCCATGCCGGAATAGCTTTCGTTGCTCACCGCCATTTTATAAACGTGCGTATTGGCCTTGTCAAAGGCCTCCAGCATAACCTTACGGATATTCTGTTCCTCCTGCTCATGGCGCAGGCTGTGTGTTGCAGCCTCAAAGGCTTTAATAGTAGACCTGCTGGCAATTTCTCCTGCCGCATAGCCTCCCATGCCGTCGGCAACGGCAAAAAGAGAGGGCTCACGCACCAGCAGCGCATCTTCATTATTCTCTCTGACCAGGCCCACATGGGTTCTGCTGATTACCTGCATTATTTTTGCTCCTGTTCCTTGGCAAATTTAGCCCGCAGCTGACCGCAGGCCGCATCAATATCCTTGCCCATCTCCTTACGAACGGTAGCGTTAATCCTGTTTTTCTGCAGGATGCGCAAAAAGCGTTCTACTGCCGCTTTGGACGGACGCTCAAAGCCCTGCTCCGGTACCGGGTTGGCCGGTATCAGATTAACGGATGCCTGCTTATAGCGCAGGTAATTGCTCAAAAGCTCCGCGTCCTGCGGACTGTCATTTTTTCCCTTCAACAGAATATATTCATATGTTATCTGCCTGCCGCTGGCCTTGCTGTAGCTTTCGGCAGCTGTCAGCACATCCACAAAGGGATAGCCCTTGTTGACAGGCATCAGCGCCGTACGCAGCTCGTTTTTTACCGCGTGCAGCGAAATTGCCAGATTAATCGGCTTGCCCTGCTCCTCCAGGCGTTTGATACCCGGAATAATGCCGCAGGTGGAAAGCGTCATGTTGCGGTAACTCATGTTGCAGGTGTCCTCGCGGTGCAGAAAATCCAGCGCCTGCAAAACGCTGTCAAAGTTCAGCATCGGCTCACCGCTGCCCATAACCACCACTCTGCTCACCATTGCTCCCTGCTCACGCAGGCGCTCGTTGAACAGGTAAACCTGCGCCACGATTTCCGCAGCCGTCAGATTGCGTACAGCGCCCTTCAGGCCGCTGGCGCAGAAGGCACAGTGCATATCGCAGCCGACCTGGCTGGAAACGCACACGCTGTAGCCGTAATCATGGTGCATCAGAACCGTTTCTACCGAATTTCCGTCTGGCAAGCCCAAGAGCAGCTTGCTCGTCATGCCGTCGGAGGAATTCTGCTCGCGCAAAATTTCCAGACTGCGCGGCAGCACGGTGAATTTTTCCTGCAGCACGGCGATATCGGCCTTGCTCAGGTTGTGCATAGCGGCAAAATCAAAGACCGACTTTTGGTACAGCCATTGAAATACCTGCTTGGCACGAAACTTTTTCAGGCCTGCCGCCACAAATAATTCTTGTAATTCTTCTATTGGTAAAGCAAAAATATCTTGCATTCTCTTACCTCTATATTACTGCTTTTTCATCAGCTTACAGATATAAAAGCCGTCAATGCCGTCATTCTGCGGCAGAAGCTGCAGCTCCTGTACCTGCTCGCCCGTCAGCGGATGCGTAAATTCCACACGCTGCCATTCGGGATGCTGCGTTAAAAACTCTTCTACCAGATAATGGTTTTCGCTCTGCTCAATCGTGCAGGTGCTATAAACCATGGTACCGCCGTCCTTCACATACTGTGCGGCGTTCTTTAAAATTGCCAGCTGCAGCGGCGGGAACAGCTTCAAGTCCTTACGCTGCTTGCGCCAGCGTGCTTCCGCACGGCGGCGCAGCACACCCAGACCGGAGCAGGGTGCATCAACCAAAACTCTGTCAAACGCTCCCAGCCATTCGCTGCGCAGCTGCAGAGCATCGTTCTGCAGTGCTTTGACGCTCTTCATGCCCAGACGGGCAGCATTTTCGGCAATCAGCTCCAGCTTGTGCTCGTGGATATCGCAGGCGATAACCTCGCCCTTATCCTGCATAAGCTGTGCCACATGCGTTGCCTTGCCGCCGGGAGCGCTGCACATATCCAGCACGCGCATTCCGGGCTGCGGCGCCAACACCGGCGCTACCAGCATAGAGCTTTCATCCTGAATATAAAAATGCTGCGGCAGTGCCGCCAAAAGTATATGCAGCGACGGCAGATGCTCTGCCACAATGCCGTAGGGACTCCATTCGGAAGCACGCACCTGCGCACCCATTTCCGTCAGATCAGCCAACAGCTTGTCGCGCGTAGTCACCAGCGTATTGGCACGCAGGCACACCGGCGCAGCCGTATTATCAAACGCCAGCAGGCGTTCGGTGCCGCCGCGTCCCCACGGTCCCAACCAGCGCTTCACCAGCCAGCGCGGATGGTAATATTTCAGTGACAGATAATCGGCATCCTGTTTTTCGGCATCAGGCAGAACGAAAGCGCCTGCCTCCTGCTTACGCAGCAGACCGCGCAGCACGCCGTTGACGAACTTGGCACTGCCCTCATGGCTCACCGAGCGCGCCAGCTTTACAGCCTCATTTACTGCCGCCGACGCAGGAATACGCGTCATATACAGCAGCTGGTAGGTACTGATGCGCAGTATCGCCAGAATATCACCGGCCACCTTATCCAGCGGACGGCTGACGCACTGAGCCAGATACCAGTCAAGCGTACCGCTGGCCTTCACTGTGCCGTATACCAGCTCTGTTGCCAGCCTTCTGTCAAGATCGCTCAATCTGCTGCCGCGCAGATACTGGTTCAGCGCGATATTCGTATAAGCGCCGTCCTCCAGCACCATACGCACCAAAAGCGCCGCTGCTCCGCGGGCGCTTTCAGGATAATTTGCTTTTTGTTCCTTCCGCATGCTTTGTTTCTTCCTCATCATCTTCCATAAATGCTAAAATTGCTGCTTCCAGCTTATTAATATCTACCCGTGTATTAAAGCAGGGACCAAAGGGACGCTCGTTTAAAACGCCCAGAACCGGCAGAGGAAACACGTCCTGAATGCCGCTGGTCAGATCACGCTCGCATGCCACGGCCACAATAGCCTTCGGCCTTGCCTGCTTCACCATCTGCCTTGCCAGCGTACCGCCGGTAGCTACGGCAAAATGGCAGCCATATTTGTGCGCCAGCCCCAGCATAGCACCTACGCTGCAGCGTCCGCACTGACGGCAGTTCTCTACATTACGGGTTATCTTATGTACGCAGGTATCCAGCTGGATACAATGCGGTGTTAAAATCATAATTCGGTCGGCAGGCACCTTCACCTTATGCTGAAGCACCAGATTGTTGCTGACCTCGATAAAGGACTGCTCGATGCGGTCACGGGGAATGTTGAACAAGCGTCCCAGTACTACCGCAAAGGGGAAAAGAATATTAATTGCCTTCCACGCCCAAAAATACAAAATCTTGAGTACCGGTATTCCCAACAGCGCCATGACAATTCCCAGCACGCCGCTGAGCATTGCCAACACTATAAGTACGCCGAAAAAGCCGAAGACTATCGGCAGAAAACGGCTGATTTCATAAAGCCCCGGAAAGGTTACCTTCCAGACCACATAAAACATCAACGCACCTAATACGGCGCTGATGGAGGTCAGAGCCATAAATATACGTTTTTTGGGCTTAAATACACTATCTTCGTTCATTAAAAGATTACTCCTTCAAATCACAGCCTGCTTCAGGCAAGCAGGTCACCCTCCTGTACGCCGCGGCCGTTCAGGAAAACCTGCGCCGGCATACGTTTTTTGGATTCGGGCTGTACCTCGGTGATTTCCAGTACGCCCTCACCGCAAGCTACAAAGAAGCTGTGCTTGCCGGTTTCGATAACGGTACCGGCAGCAGCAGCACTGCTTTTGCCAGTCATTTTGCTGCCCCAGATTTTCAGGCTCTTGCCGTTCGGCAGCTTGGTAAAGGTGCTGGGTGCAGGGTTAAAGCCACGGATGAGGTTGTGTACCTCCTGCGCCGTTTTGCTCCAGTCGATATGCTCCATGCTGCGGTCGAGAAGTGTCGCATAGGTAGCCTGCGCATCATCCTGCGGCTCAGACACGGCAGTACCTGCCGCAATCTTGTCGATAACCTGCAGCAGCAGCGTCGCACCTTGCTCACGCAGAGCGTCATGCAGCTCGCCCATCGTGGTATTTTCTGCAATAGGCACTACTACCTTATCCAGCATAGCGCCAGTATCCATACCGATATCCATCTGCATAATCGTTACGCCCGATTCCTTTTCGCCCTTGATGATGGCGTACTGAATCGGTGCCGCACCGCGATACTTAGGCAGCAGCGAAGCGTGTACGTTGATGCAGCCGTATTTCGGCAGCTCCAGAATTTCCTTGCTCAAGAACTGACCGAAGGCAGCTACGACGATCAGCTCCGGCTGCAGCTCGTGCAGCAGCTCAACAAATTCAGGGGTCTTAACCTTTTGCGGCTGGTAAACAGTCAATCCCTGCGCCAGCGCATATTCCTTAACCGGTGTTTGCAGCAGCTTGTTGCCGCGTCCCTTAGGACGATCCGGCTGAGTTACTACCGCAAGAATTTCATGCTTGCCGCTTTCGCACAGCGCCTGCAGACTGCCAACCGCGAAATCCGGCGTTCCCATAAATACTATACGCATTTGTTTTCCTCCGTATATCTTTTTTTCATATCCCGCTCAGGATTTATCTTACAGCATCCTCGGGATTTTCCTTCTGCTTAGGCGAAATGGTTTTAGCCTTGTCGATGAACAGAATGCCGTCCAGATGGTCCAGCTCATGCTGAATGCAGATAGCCAGCAGACCACTTGCGGAAAGCAGCATGCGTTGACCGGTTTTGTCGGTGAATTCGCATTCCACATATTCGGAGCGCTCTACTTCGCCTTCGTAATCAGGCACGGAAAGGCAGCCTTCGCTGCCCAGCACCTTGCCTTCACGTTTAACAATTTCAGGGTTAATCAACTCGTACAAGCCTTCGCCTACGTCGATAACTACTACGCGCTTGCTTACACCCACCTGCGGTGCTGCCAGGCCTACGCCGTCGGCCGCATACATTGTTTCTGCCATATCGCGCAGCAGACGCTGCAATTTTTTATCTATACGCTCTACCGGTTGAGCCACCTCACGCAGCACCGGAGCGCCGGCAATCACTATTTTTAACTTAGCCATTTTTGTTCCTCCTTGTAGCTATTCCAATAGTTCATTATAACACATTACTACAGAAAAAAACAAATTCTCTGTGCAGGCTTCCTCATATATTTATGCCCAAACAGCAAAAGCCTTCTGCGTCAGGCGTATTTTTCCCGTCAACGTCAGAAGGCTTTGGAGCTTTTTAGTTATTTATTTTTTATAATTGTTTTTATCTACCATACGGATACCGGTATTCACCAGCTTCTGTGCCGGCTTGCTGCCATCTTTTACTGCTGCAGCGGCAGCCATCACAGCCTCATAGCCCATTTTGTACTGATTCTGTACGGCAACGGCAATACTATAGTTTTTGTCCTCCAGGCCCAGTAAGGTCTTTTTGCCAAGGTCAAAGCCGGTAACGGCAATATCCTTACGGCCTGCAGTCATTACAGCTTCCACAGTTGCATTGGTGGAGCCGTTGTTGCAGGCAATAATGCCTTTAACATTATGAGTATTTTTGATTTTTTCGGCAACCAGCTTAACTGCGCCTGCATCATCACCGTAGTTAATAATATAATCATGTTCGATTTTCCAGCTTGCAGGAGCAAATTTACCCCAGTTTGCCATAATGCTGTTCAGACGGTCGGCAATCGTAGTGCTAGCCAAGGTGCTGACATGTACCAGAACTGTTGCCTCCTCAGATTCCTTAACGCCATTAGCCTTCATCTGCTCCACCATCTGTTGGCAAACCTCGGCACCTGCCTCCAGGTTGTTGGTAAGGAAAGCTGCATCGTAATCATTGCTGCTCAATGCGGTATCAACCAGGAAAACCGGCAGCTTTTGCTCACGCAGTGTTTTCGCACTTGCCGTCATATTGGAGCTGTCCGCCGGAGCAAGTATTACTGCGTCCGCCTTTTTGCCGGGAAGCTCTTTAACCATATCGCGCTGCAGCTCCCAGTCGCCGTCCTTCATAACGCCGCCGACATAAACGTTAACGTCAGCCTTAGCTGCTCCGTCTTTAATGCCGCGGATAACTTCTTCCCAATAGTTACCCTTCATAACCTTGAGCACAGCATAGACGTTTTTGCGTCCTTCCTTAATTTCTGTTAAAGGCTCAAAATCCTGCTTAGTTTTGGCGTTCATAACCTTTTGTGTTACCGCGCCCTGTTGCGCATTGTTGCCGCCGCAGCCTGCAACGCCTACAAGCAGTAAAGCCGAGAATAAAACTGCTAATAATTTCTTCATACCCATATTATCAACCTCCGCCTTCTTGCAAACACTTTGATGTTTGTTCATATATTGCAAGAATTATTATAGCACTTTCATACGAAAAATCAGGTAATTTGAAATCTTTATTCGTTTCAACCCGAAGTCTACTGAAACATTTACGCTAAAGATTAAAATGGTTAGCAAGCATCAACCTTAACCCAAAAACCTGTTATTTGCTTCTTTCAAAACAAAAATAAATATTATTTTTGTCCTCATTCAATTCACAATAGCTTGCATTACACTAGGATAACTTTACAAAAACATCTTTCTTGTCACCGAAATTTGTGCTATAATCTATTATCAAGCAAACAAAAGCTAACAACTGTACAGTATGCTTTATGATTATGATAATTTAGGGAGGATTTTTACATATGCTGAACCAGGTTTCTTTATTCACCGAAAACAACGAGGGTGGTTTGTTCAAAATCACTACCATTCTCGCTAAAGCCAATATCAATATTTACACCATGCTGGCCAATGACAGTGCGGAATTCGGCATCGTGCGCCTGATTGTTGACAAGGCAGAAACTGCTATCGAGGTGCTGAAGGCAGAAGGCTATCAATGCCGTCAGGACAAGGTTATTGCCGTCGAGATGGACGATACTCCAGGTTATCTGGACGGAATTCTTTCCGCTATTCACGGTGCCAACATCGACATTTCCTATCTGTATATTTCCTTTAACCGTGATAACGTTAAGCCGGTAGTAGTTTTCAAAACCAACGAGCCGGAAACTGCCACCTTCCTTATCGGTCGTGGCTACAAGCTGCTGGAAACATTTTAATAGCTGAGAAAGTTTAAAGGCCGCCTGCTAAAGCAGGCGGTCTTTTTTGCATGCAAAAAAACTGCTGCAGCCTTCGCCGCAGCAGCTCATACTTATCATGTTTACAATTCTTCCGCCAGGTCAAGCAACAGTCTTTCCGTTTTTTCCCAGCCCAGGCAGGGGTCGGTAATAGATTTGCCGTAAACGCCGTCATGCACGCCCTGAGCACCGTCCTCGATATAGCTTTCAATCATCAGACCCTTGACGATTCTGTTAATATCAGCGTTCAGCTTGCGGGAATGCACGATATCCTTAGCAATGCGGATTTGCTCCAGATATTTTTTGCCGGAGTTGGCGTGGTTGGTATCCACGATAATCGCCGGATTCTGCAGCTGACGTTCTGCGTACATATCAATAACGATTTTCAGCACCTCATAATGGTAGTTGGGGAAGCTGTTGCCGATGGGGTCAACATAACCGCGCAGAATGGAATGCGCCAACGGGTTGCCCTTGGTGCGTACCTCCCAGCCGCGGAACAGGAACTCCTGCTCATGCTGCGCCGCCGCCACGCTGTTGAGCATAACGGACAAATCACCGCTGGTAGGATTCTTCATGCCAACGGGAATGCCTACGCCGCTGGCAATCATACGGTGGAGCTGGTCCTCGCTGGAGCGCGCACCTACTGCAGCGTAGCTCAGCAAATCGGACAGATAACGGAAAACCTCAGGATAGAGAATTTCCTCCGCACCGGTCAGGCCTGTTTCTTCTACCACGCGCACATTCATTTTGCGGATAGCGATAATACCGCCCAGCATATCCTCTTCACCTTCGGGAGAAGGCTGATGCAGCATACCCTTATAGCCTACGCCGATAGTACGCGGCTTGTTGGTGTACAGGCGCGGTACGATAAAAATTTTATCCTGTACCTTTTCCTGCAGCTTGGCCAGACGATAAACATAGTCCAGCACAGCGTCCTCGTTATCGCTGGAGCAAGGACCGATAACCAGCAAAAAGCGGTCATCCTTGCCTGTAAAAATATTCTTTATAGCCTCGTCACGCTGCAGCTTCAGCAGCTTAGAAGCCTTACTTACCGGATAATCCTCCATTAAGGCCTGCGGCGACGGCAGCACCTTGATAAATTCCATCTGCATGCTCATAAACAATTACTCCCATTAATCAATTTGCTGACATCGGCAGATTTTTTGCAACATTCTACCGGTATTAGCAGTGTTAAATTTCCTATATTGTAACACAAACTCTGTTTTTATACAATCATTTATCACTTTAAATTACACTTACAGGATCAACATTAAAGTACAGGTTCGGCTTTTCCTTAAACTCGCTGTTCAGCAGCGCTTCCTTTGTTTCCTTCAAATTCTGCGCCTTCAACAGCACATTGAAGCGGTACATATCATAGGC
>OHEZ01000694.1_pt1 | contig 18789 bp, 13 predicted proteins | sample 1567391 | NCBI WGS metagenome assembly OHEZ01 (sample SAMEA3879518, study PRJEB24766) | human gut metagenome | biome: human-associated habitat; feature: feces | place: USA | collected 1985/1987
TCCGTTCCGTTGCCGTAGTAGTCGTTCTTGGACGAGGCTGTAACGCTGACGAGACCGTCGAGGTTCTGCCTGCTGTCGAGCGGCTCAGAGAAAGTTACGTCAATGTAATTGTTGTCGCTGTTCACAAGTTTCGTGTCAATGACATTGAACTTTCCCTTTGCGGGGATGACCGCGAAAGCGGTGCCGCATTCATTGAAACCTGTCTTTCCCGGCAGGAATTTGATTGTCAATGTCTTGTCTCCGTCTCCACGTTTCAGTCCGGTAACATTGAAGTCGAATGCGCGCTCTCCGGATTGTTTTATCTCGGTGGTGAAACCGCTTTCAGGATAACTGAAGCTCAGCAGGTCTTCGGGATTCTCTACTGAAACGGAAGTGCTCATGACAAGAGTTCCGCTGACAGAGGCATTGTCAATGTCGGAGCTTGTGACAGTGATGTCATTGACCTCGAGCGAAGCCTCTTTCTTGGCGCTCACGAATCTGAATCTGAATTCGCTGTAGCGGCTGTCCGTGTCGGTCACTTTCCCGAGCATGAATGTGCAGTCGTAAGTCTTTCCCGGCTTCAGCGCTCCCTCTTCCGGTACGAATTCGATTCTGCTTGGGGAAGTCCAACGTGCAGATCCTTTGAGAGATGGAGAGAACTTGAACAGTTTTCCCGCCTCTTTGTCAGAGTCTGAAAGTTTGCCGCTTATTTTCTCGGCCGGGGAGACGAGTTCCACGACAATGCTGCCGCCGTCTGTAACAATTCCGCCGGTATAAGCTTCGATATAGTCAGCGAACCCGCTGTCAGGTGTCGCGGTGTTCTTCTGACCGCAACAGGAAATTGTCAATGCTGAGATACCTATGACAAAGATTTTCCTCAAAGTATGAATCAAATCCATAGTGCAATATAGTTTAAAGTGTTAGTATTCAGATGTAAATATATGTAAATTTTCGCTCAAATCTATGTCTTCCTGGATTATTTGCGGCATCTGACACGGCATGACAAATTGTCACCGTCATGGCATGTGGCACGGCAGTTGATTAAAATGTTTCCGGCTGCGTCAGATGGTGATGCGGCAAAAACATTGATATAAACATTTAAAATTATAGAATTATGATTAGACCATTGGCAGACAGAGTGGTTCTTGAGCCTAAAGAGGCTGAGACCAAGACAGCTGCAGGACTTTATATCCCGGATACAGCTAAGGAAAAACCACAGCAGGGCAAGGTAGTAGCTTGCGGACCTGGCAAGAAGGACGAACCTATGGAAGTCAAAGTCGGTGATGAGGTTCTTTATGGCAAATACGCCGGAACTGAGGTTACCGTAGAGGATAAGAAATATCTTATCGTCCGTCAGTCAGACATTATGGCTATTCTGTAAATTTAATTTTAGGAGATTATTATTATGGCAAAAGATATCAAATTCGACGTTGACGTTCGCGCAAAAATGAAACAGGGCGCAGACGCTCTTGCAGATGCAGTAAAGGTTACACTCGGACCTAAGGGCCGTAACGTTGTCATTGACAAGAAGTTCGGTGCTCCTCAGGTTACTAAGGACGGTGTTACTGTCGCTAAGGAAGTTGAACTTAAGGACAGATTCGCCAATATGGGTGCACAGATGGTCAAGGAAGTCGCTGCCAAGACTAACGAGCAGGCAGGTGACGGTACTACCACCGCTACAGTTCTCGCACAGGCTATCATCAATGTTGGTCTGAAGAACGTTACCGCAGGTGCAAGCCCTATGGATTTGAAGAGAGGCATTGACAAGGCTGTTGCCGCTGTTGTTGCCGAACTTAAGTCTAACAGTCAGGAAGTCGGTGACGACTACTCTAAGGTAGAGCAGGTCGGTACCATTTCTGCAAACAACGATGCTACCATCGGTAAACTTATCGCTGATGCAATGTCAAAGGTAAAGAAAGATGGTGTCATCACTGTTGAGGAGGCAAAGGGTACTGAGACTGAGGTCAAGGTCGTAGAGGGTATGCAGTTCGATAGAGGCTATATCTCTCCATATTTCATGACCAATTCAGATAAGATGGAGGCTGAGCTTGATGATTCATACGTTCTTATCACTGACAAGAAGATTTCTACAATGAAGGATCTTCTCCCTATCCTCGAGCCAATCGCAAGAGATGGAAAGCCACTCCTTATCATTGCGGAAGATGTTGATGGCGAGGCTCTTACATCATTGGTTGTAAACAAGATCCGTGGCGCTATCAAAGTTGCTGCAGTCAAGGCTCCAGGATTCGGCGACCGTCGTAAGGAGATGCTTCAGGATATCGCTACCCTTACAGGTGCTACCCTCGTTTCAGAGGAAAGAGGATTTACTCTTGAGAATACTACTCCTGAGATGCTCGGTAAGGCTGAGAAAGTCACCATCACCAAGGAAAATACCACTATCGTAGGTGGTGCGGGCAACAAGGATGACATCGCAGAGCGTGTTAAACTTATCAGAAAGCAGATTGCTACTTCTACTTCCGATTATGACAAGGAGAAACTTCAGGAGCGTCTCGGAAAACTCGCCGGTGGTGTTGCTGTCCTCTATGTAGGTGCTACTACCGAGGTTGAGATGAAAGAGAAGAAAGACCGTGTCGAGGATGCATTGAATGCAACCCGTGCAGCAGTCGAGGAAGGTTATCTTCCAGGTGGCGGTGTAGCCTACATCCGTGCTGCCGAGGCTCTTAAGAATCTTAAGGGTGACAACGAGGACGAGACTACAGGTATCCATATCGTAGCTCGTGCTATCGAGGAGCCTCTCCGTCAGATTGCAAGAAATGCAGGCGTTGACGGTAGCGTGATTATCCAGAAGATTCGTGAAGGCAAGGGTGACTTCGGTTACAATGCACGTACTGATGAGTATGTCAATATGTTCGAGGCCGGCGTCATCGACCCTACCAAAGTCAGCCGTGTCGCTCTCGAGAACGCTGCTTCAGTCGCAGGAATGTTCCTTACTACCGAGTGTGGTATCGTTGATATTCCGGAACCGGCTCCAGCTGCTCCTGCAATGCCGGAAGGCGGGATGATGTAAAATCTCGGGCTCTGCCAGACGGCAGGACTCACAGATAATATAGACAGGTGTCCAGATTGTGATTTCACAGTTTGGACACCTGTCTTTGTTCTGTACGGAACTTTGGCCTCTTGTTCGTGCCGTCTTACCAGTTTTTGTACGGGTTTCCGGCCAAGGCGGAATTGTAATAACGTGCATCGCCCGTGACTTCCTTGCCGAGCCAGGAAGGTCTGTCGAAAGGCTCGTCAGGTGAAGCCAGTTCGATTTCGGCCATGACAAGTCCCTCATTGTCACCATGGAATTCATCCACTTCGAATGTGTGTCCGCCGAAATCGACGAGGTGACGGGTTTTGTCAATGACACCGGGCTCGCAGATCTGGAGGAGCTGCAGGGCATCATTGACAGGTATCTCTTGCTCCCACTCGTAGCGGCTTATGCCATCGGCATCGCCCTTGCCCTTGATGGTGATGAAACTTTGGTCGTCGCGGACGCGGACGCGGACAGTGCGCTCCGGGACTGAACATAGGTAACCCTGGGAAATGCGCATTGACTTGCGCACATCTGGTTTGAAGTCTCCGTTCAGAAGAAATTTCCGTTCTATTTCCTGTGCCATGATTTGGATTGTTTAAGAATCGACATCACAAAGTAACACATAATTATCCGGTTCTTTTGTGGAAAATTATTGTTTTTTTACGTCATCATTCATATCTTGTGATGGTGAAAGGACGCAATGGACTTTTCCGGAGCGTCCTCTGCCGCACTGCGTACACCTAAAGCGCAGACTGAAACTATTAATTTCAAAACAATATGAAAATGCACTTATTGCTTATTATGCTTTCTCTGGGATTGATGGCGGTCACCGGATGTAAGAAGAGCCCTTCTGAAGAGGCTAGCGACCTGAAATTCTTGCCAGGCCAGGAATTCACCTATGTTTTCGAGCCGGATGCCGGCGAAGCTACGCTGCAGTTTGACGCGGCCCAGATATGGATGGCTGCCAAAACGGGCTCCGAACTGGAAAATGAATGGCTGACCCTTACTCCGGCCTACGGACAGGGCGGACCGGCTATCATCACTATCGGGGTCGCAGCGAATCCTACAGATGCGGAAAGGACCGCAGTGTTCATGGTTACATGCGGAAAAGACCGAAAGGAAGTGACAGTAAGACAGTACTCTATGACATCCGATGAGACGAAATTCGTATATATTCCGGATGAAAACTTCAGAGAATACTGTCTTTCTAATTTTGACCTGGACGGTGACAAGAGACTTTCCAAGGAAGAAGCATTGGCAGTTACTGAAATCTCATGCGAAGACCTGGAAATCAAATCTCTCAGCGGTATAAAATTCATGTCGAACCTGCAGAAACTGAACTGCCGTCATAATCTGATAGAAGGAGACCTTGACCTCAGCGGATTTGCGGCATTGAAAGAACTCGTTGCAGACCATAATGTCTATACCAGTCTGAATCTCAGCGGCTGCTCTGCATTGGAGACATTGAAGGCAAATGACAACTATACCTATGATGAGAAGCAGCTTTTCATGCTGTTCCCGATGACTAGCATTGACCTTACCGGCTGCTCATCGCTCAAGTCAATCGACCTTCAGGACAACGGTCTTCTTGCTATCGACTGCAGCGACTGTCCTAATCTCGAAGAGCTCAATGTAGCATATAACTCGCTCAATAGCATTGATGTAAGCAAGTGTACGAAACTTGCTCAGGTCAGCATCAGAACAAATAAGTTCAATAATAGCGTTGACTTTAGTCATTGTCCGAACCTGACATATCTCGGCGCCTGGGAGGCCAATCTTACAGGACTGAATGTATCAGGCTGTACCAAACTCCAGCAGCTTATCGCCTACAGGAACCCTGACCTCAAGCTGATGGACGTTAGCGACAATACTGCGCTCTATGAACTGAACCTCTATGAGACAGGAATCACTGAAATCAATGTCAAGAACAATCCGGAGCTGACCAAACTGAACCTCGGAGTCACAGGAGGACTGAAATCTATCGACCTCTCGTCATGTACAAAAATCACAGAACTGAATCTTCAGGAAAACAGCCTGACCACTCTAGACGTATCACCTTGCAAGAACCTGCAGGTGCTCAAGGCTGAACTCAATGACCTCTCATCCGTTAATCTTTCGGGATGCGGTTCATTGGGAAAATTGTATCTGTATGACAACAAACTGACGGATGTGGATTTGAGTTCATGTGTGAAGCTCGGCAGTCTGGACATCAAGAACAACAAGCTGACTTCACTCGATATGAATGCCTCTACAGGGCTGTATTTCCTTGACTGCTCGTCAAATAATATCAATGACCTCAAGATAGACCAGTGCGGAAATCTTACGACTCTCTTGGCTGAGTCCAATGTGTTGGAGGCTCTTGACCTTACACCTAACAAGTTGCTTGAGGAGGTGACATTGGGCAAAAACAAACTCGCGTCATTGGACATCCGTGGCCTTTCGGCACTTACTACCATTGAACTTACGGCTAACAAGATTGACCGTCTCGACCTGCATGGCTGTACTGCACTCGACGAACTCCACATGTCTGAGAATCTGGTGGATTACATCACATTCTACGGCTGTACCGCACTTCGATATGTCGATATCAGGAACAATAAGGTCAAGTCTTTGGATTTCAGTGCAAATGAGAAGATGAATTTCCTGTTTGCGACCGCGAACCCTGAACTCACCACTGTATTTATCAAGGAAGGTGCAAACTATAGCACCATTGATGTGGATTCTTCAGTTACCATTTATACGAAGTCAGGTGACGATTTCAGTGAAGTGGGCGGAAACTGGGGTGATGGTGATGTTGACCCGTGGAAGAAATAATTAATCTAAGACATTATGAAGAAAATATTATATATGGCTGCTGTCGTTGCTGCAGCGGTTTCCTGCCAGACGAAGAATGATGTTGAGGTTCTTTCCGGCAAGAGGGAAGTGACTATATATCATCAGGATATGGCTACAAAGACCGGCATTTCCTATGAGGCTTCCGACGTGTCTCACCTCGTATGGAATGAAGGTGACAAAGTGATGTACATCACAAGTGACAAGTCCGGACTGTACGACTACGGATTCCAGGAGGCTGTCGTGACTTCAAACAAATTCACGGCATCGATTTCCGACAAGGCAAGCAAGAGTGACAATATGCTGGTTTTCTGGCCGTCTTCTGCATTGGCCCTCGGAAGCAGCGACACGAACTTCTGGATGGACAAGGAACTGACAGTCAAGAGTACTGATGATTTCAACGGCCGTCGTCTGCCGATGATTTCAATGTTCAGCGTTCCGGAAGGGACTGAGGTCAATGCCGACTATACTCCTCTCGCTTCTGTTGTCCGCGTGTCGATAGATTCGACAGGACATGCGAAGGAAAGGCTCCTTTCTCTCACCATCACGACTGCAGAGCAGTGCTATGGCGTTTATCAGATCGCTACAACTGCCGAGAACGGCTACACATTCAAGGGAAAAGGAAATACCGTAAAGGTGAACTTGTCCGACAAGCCGATGCTGAAGGACCTGAAATATGTGTATATGGTTATGGCAAGGGCTTCATACACAGGTGTTCAGCTTGATATTGAAACAGACAAGACCACTTATACTTTCCAGGACGGAAAGATGGACCTCTCCCGCCCGGGAAGATACCTTTACCGTATGCCTGTGACCCTTGGGGAAATTCCAGAACCGGAAATCAAGAAGTTCCATCTTGTGACTGACGCTGCGGATGTCGTGGACGGAGGTACATATCTTATCACCGCAGAGGAGTCCGCAGGCAAGTATTATGTCATGAAAAACACGACATCAAACAATTATCTTGAGCGCGTGTCGGTTTCTGTGGATGAGGACGGAACATTGCCTGCCTCTGAGGAACTCCTTACATATTCTCTTGTAGCCGGCAAGGGTACCGGTGACTATGAGGGCCGCTTCTCATTCAAGATGGCAAGCCTCGGCACGAAGTCTTACATTTCATCACCTGGTGCTGTCAGTGAGGCGGTTGAGTATATGGGTACATTCTGGTACAAGACCGCAAGCGACCTGACAATGTCCAATCCTTGGTGGAAAGTTACAGTTTCTGCCGATGCGTGCAGGATTGAGTCCCATGAACTCAAGGTAATGGGCGAGCCGTCAGGACGTTACGGACATATCGTCCATTTCAATGACAAGAGAGCATTCGGCGTTGCCGCTCCTGAGGCGGATTCAGAGAATTACAAAGAAATCAGACTCTTCGTCTTGAAATAGGACGGTCTTTCCTGAATTCGCCCTCACGGGCTTTAAGTCAGAGTTGTTTATACGGGTGACTAAAATTTCATTTTTAGTCACCCTTTATGTATCTTTGTTAGTTTGGAAGTTGAATGGACTTAAAAACTACGACAAATGATTACATTCGGATACAATAACAAGTTCAGCAGCATTTTGCGCTCACTTGCAGCTATTGCAATAGGTTTGGTGATGGTATGTGCCACTGACGCTACCACAACCGTCGTTCAGATAATCGCAGCCTTCCTTTTCGCTGCCGGTATCGTGTCTTTCGCTTATGGCTTCGCCAACAGAAAGAGCGGAACATTCGGACTTATGACTGTCAATGCAGTTGTTGACATTGTCATTGGCCTGATTCTTTTTCTCTGGCCGGGATTTGTCGCCGGAGTGATTGTCGCCATCATCGGAATAGTGATTCTGGCTTTCGGCGTCATCCAGATATTGGCATTGGCGGGAACAATGTCATTGCTGGGTTCCGGCGGCCTGAATATCTTGCTGGCCTGTCTTGCTGTTGCCGGTGGTATTGTGCTGATTTTCAACCCGTTCTCTGAGCGTGTCATGAGTATTCTTGCCGGCGTGTTCCTGATTTATTATGGAATTACAGACCTCATTTCCATGAGAAGGGTCTCAAAGGCGAAAAAAGAATACGAGATACATTTCACTGAAACCAGAGTCGATCCGGATTCTACCATTGATGTTGATGCAGATGATGACTTTGATGGAATCAAGGATGTGGATTATCATAAGATAGACGAACAGTAGACAGATGATTCCTCAGGACACCGTCAATAAGATATTGGACTCGGCGCAGATTGTCGATGTCGTCAGTGACTTCGTTTCTCTGAAGAGACGAGGCGCTAACTTCATTGCATGCTGCCCGTTCCATAACGAAAAGACGCCATCCTTCTATGTCTCTCCGGCGAAAGGCATTTACAAGTGCTTCGGTTGCGGAAAGTCAGGGACGGCGGTCGGCTTCGTCATGGAGCACGAGAACATGACTTATGTCGAGGCCCTGAAGTATCTGGCCAGAAAATATGGCATTGAAGTAAAGGAGAAGGAGGAAACTCCTGAGGAGATTGCAGCGAGACAGAGGAGCGAGAGCCTCTTGCTGGTGTTGGATTACACCGAGCAGTTCTTCCAGAAAAGCCTTGATACGCCGGAAGGCAAGTCGATAGGCTATGCCTATTTCCGAAGCAGGGGACTGGAGGATGCCACTATCAGGAAATATGGGCTCGGATGGGCACCCAAGGCCGGAAACGCATTGGCCACAGAGGCATTGGCAAAGGGCTACAAGGAGGAATTCCTTACTACGACCGGTGTCTGCATCAAGCGTCACGACGGCTCGTTGTGCGACAAGTTCTACGACCGCGTGATTTTCCCGATTCATTCGGTGAGCGGCCGCGTGATTGGATTCGGCGGCAGGACTCTGAGGTCCGACTACAAGACCGCCAACATCGGAAAGTATGTGAATTCTCCGCAGTCGGAGGTCTATGACAAGAGCTCGACACTGTACGGAATCTATTTCGCAAAGAGCGAGATCGTCCGTCAGAACAAGTGCTATCTCGTTGAGGGATACCTGGATGTATTGTCGATGCATCAGCTCGGAATTACCAATGTGGTGGCTTCCAGCGGTACTTCATTGACAATTCCGCAGATCAGGCTGATAAAGAAGTTTACGGACAATGTCACTGTCATGTATGACGGCGACTCGGCCGGAATCCATGCCGCGCTCAGAGGCATTGACCTTATCCTCAAGGAGGGGCTCAATGTCAGGGTGGTGCTGATTCCGGACGGCGATGATCCGGATTCCTATTCGCGTAAGCACTCATTGGAAGAGGTCCAGTCGTTCCTGAAGTCGGCCGAGAAGGATTTCATAGTTTTCAAGACGGATCTGCTTCTGGGACAGGCGGGTGACGATCCCTTGAACAAGGCTGGTCTCATCAATGATATTACTGATACTCTGGCACTTGTGCCGGACCAGATCAAGAGGGCGGTATATGTGCAGATGACGTCGCAGAAGTTCGGAATCTCCGAAGATGCGATTTACAGCCGAATCACGGATACCAGACAGAAGATGCTCGAAAATGAGCGGAAAGAGGCTGAACGCGAACGGATGCGCGCAGAGCGCGAGGAGGCCCGTGTCAATGCCAATGTGGCTGAGGCCAATGCCGGAGCTCCTTCCGAGCCGCTGCCTGTGGACTATGGCGAACCTGTGGACGGCATTGATGGTGGTTATATTCCGGAAGGTTATTTGCCTCCGGAGGAGGTGGGTGAGCCTGCTGCCGAGGCGCCTGAGACTCCGAAAGTGACTTCCGAGGAGGGGATTTTGCTGGAGAATCCTGTGATGGCCCCGTCAGAGAAGGAATTGCTGGTGCTTATTCTGAAGTACGGACTTGAGACTTTGGATTTCGAGACGGATTCGGAATATTATGATAAGAATGAGAAGTTTACGGTGGCTGACTTCATACGTGACGCTATTGATGGACGTGAGTTTGCAAACACCGTTTATCGCAGGACTTACAATGAGTATTTCCGTCTTTATGACGGCGATGCGACATTGACCCAGGACGATATAATCCGTAAGATAATGGACGGGCCAGACAGGGTGATGGCGACATTGACAGGAGACCTTACTCAGGACAAGTATCTGCTGACTGTCAAGAACTTTGCAGATTCGATGACGTTATTGTCTTCGTTTCTGGTCATTAATGTGCCGAGGGCCATACTTGTGTATAACTCGAAAATCGTGAGGATGCAGGAGATTGAGATTTCGGAGAAACTGAATGCCATGAAGCATGGGGAGTGTCCGGAGGAGGAAATGATGGCGCTGCTGGAGAAATTCCAGAAAACGGCGGCATTGAGAAAGAAAATTACGGAGAGGCTGGGACGTGTTCAGTAATGCGGCCCGCTGATTTTGGAAACAGTTAAAAATCAATATATTATGGACAGTAAATTCAAGAGAACATTAGTTACCTGTGCGCTGCCGTATGCCAACGGTCCTGTGCATATCGGACATCTTGCCGGTGTGTATGTGCCGGCTGATATCTATGTCAGGTACCTCAGAATGCGTGGCGAGGATGTCCTTTATGTCTGCGGTAGTGATGAGCACGGCGTGCCTATCACCATTGCCGCCAAACGTCAGGGATGTTCACCACAGGACATTGTGGACAAATATCACAAGATAATCAAGGATTCGTTCACCGGACTCGGAATCAATTTCGATATCTATTCCAGAACTTCTTCCAAAGTCCATGAGAAGAATGCTTCAGAGTTCTTCCGTAAGCTTTATGACGATGGCAAGTTCATCACCAAGGAGACCGAGCAGTATTTCGACCCCGAGGCCAAGACTTTCCTTGCAGACCGTTATATTACAGGAACTTGCCCTAAGTGCGGCAATCCTAACGCTTATGGTGACCAGTGCGAGAAGTGCGGAAGTACCCTCAGCCCTGAGGAACTTATCAATCCGAAGTCGGCATTGAGCGGAAGCAAGCCGGAGAAGGTGAAGACCAAGCATTGGTATCTGCCTCTGGACCAGTACGAGCCTTGGCTCCGCGAGTGGATTCTGGAACAGCACAAGGAGTGGAAGACCAATGTCTATGGCCAGTGCAAGTCTTGGCTGGATGCTCATCTTCAGCCTCGAGCAGTGAGCCGTGACCTTGACTGGGGCGTTCCTGTCCCTGTCGAGGGTGCAGAGGGCAAGGTCCTCTATGTCTGGTTCGATGCGCCTATCGGCTACATTTCCAATACCCAGGAACTTCTTCCTGAAAGCTGGACAAAGTGGTGGAAATCAGAGGATACCAAGCTTGTCCATTTCATCGGAAAGGACAATATCGTGTTCCATTGCATCGTGTTCCCGTCAATGCTGAAGGCTTATGGCGATGGCTACATTCTTCCTGACAATGTGCCGGCAAATGAGTTCCTTAATCTCGAGGGTGACAAGATTTCGACTTCCAAGAACTGGGCTGTCTGGGCTCACGAGTATCTGGAACAGTTCCCTGGAAAGCAGGATGTCATGAGGTATGTCCTTACTGCCAATGCTCCTGAAACCAAGGATAACGATTTCAGCTGGAAGGATTTCCAGCAGCGTAACAACAGCGAGCTCGTTGCCATCTTCGGTAACTTTGTGAACAGGGCTATTGTACTTACCCACAAGTATTTCGAGGGCAAAGTTCCTGCTGCCGGCGAACTTCTTGACATTGACAAGGAAACTTTGGCTCAGGTACCTCAGCTGAAGGCTTCGTTGGAGAAAAACATTGAAACTTATCATTTCCGCGAGGCGCTGAAGGATGCCATGTCCATCGCCCGTCTCGGCAATAAGTATATTTCTGATACTGAGCCTTGGAAGGTGGCCAAGACTGATATGGCGCGTACTGCGTCTATTCTCAATGTCAGCCTCCAGATTTGTGCTGACCTTGCAATAGCTTTCGAGCCGTTCACTCCGTTTGCCGCCGAGAAGCTCCGCAATATGCTTGACGTGGACTTCTGCGCCGGCGTGGACCACCGCAAGGGTGAGCAGGAGACTGTCAATACCTATAAGGAGGGTGAGGGTGCCGCTTTGCATACTGTTTCTGCTGATGTCAATGCTTGTTCATGCAATGACGGCCGTGTCTGCCTGAACTGGGATGTTCTCGGTTCTGAGACTGTTCTCCCTGAGGGTCACCAGCTCAAGGATGCCGAGCTTCTCTTTGCCAAGATCGAGGATGAGGCTATCGATGCCCAACTGGCCCGTCTTGATACCATCCGTGCTGAGCGTGAGGCTGCTGCCAAGGCCGAGGCTGCCAAGCAGGTTGCTCCTCAGAAGCCTGAGGTGGAGTTTGAGGATTTCGAGAAGATGGATATCCGTACAGCCACTGTTCTTGAGGCTGTCAAGGTTCCTAAGTCTGACAAGCTTCTCAAGCTTACCATCGACACCGGCATTGACAAGAGGGTTATCGTGTCAGGAATCGCCAAGTTCTATTCTCCAGAGGATATGGTAGGCAAGCAGATCTGTATTCTTGCAAACCTCAAGCCCCGTAAGATTTTCGGCATAGAGTCCAAAGGCATGATTCTCATGGCCCGCCAGGGTGACGGCAAGATGCGTTTCATCACCCCGGCCGAAGCTCTCAACAACGGCGCCGACATCGGATAACAATTTATTGCTGTCCGGTGTGATTTCCGGTGCGATTTTCGACCCTCTTGACAGGTAAATTCATCTGTAATTGTTTGTATTCTAATTGATTAGGTGATAAGTCTCTTGCCAAGAGGTGTCAATGAAAGGTGGTCTTGGCAGCTCCCTTTCTTGGTCCGAATCTCGCAATGCGCTCAATTTCAGAATCTTACAGCGAATGAGTCTGGAATTACGCCTGCCAAGTAGGTCGAAATTTTGTGCCTGTCCAAGCTAATAAGCCTAATATCGACACGCAGGGAAGGGCCGAACTTTATACGAGAGGCCATGAAGTCGGCTGCCATTACCAACGAGGCGCTGGCGCAGAAGCTGAACGTCATCCGCAACACCGTCCAGCTCTGGTTCAAGAAGGATGACATCACTATCAGCAAAATCTACAAGATCGCCGAAGGCTACGGGTGGGAAGTCATCATCACGTTCAAGTTGAAAAAGGTTCGACTCTATCATTTTGTGTGAAACCTGAACAGCAAACATCAAAGTGGGATGTCAAATTTGAGAAATGGCCGTATATTAACTTTCTAATATAATTTGTAATGGAGCTACGTAAGACACTTGCTGTTTGGCTAACCGTGATGACGGCAGCCTGCTCCTGCAACAGAGAAGCATTCAAGTCTGTAGATAATGTCGTTTTCATACAGGACGCAAGACTTGAGGAGGCTGGGCAGACACTTTCGCCTGGCGACGCCTTTCATCTTCATGGCATAGGCTGCCAACAGACGGACAATGTCATGCTTACATTTACTTGGGAGACCGGTGACGCAACTATTCCTGTAGGTAAGGTGTCCGGTATCTATGCAAAGAAACAAGCTGTGACGCCAGTCGGCATAACCGCCGTCCTTCCATATAGGTATCCGGCTGCGGATGTGGAAGTCAGCGTAATTCGTGAGGGAAAGCTGCAGAGAATCGGATTATTGAGAATCACGGACGGACAGTCACCGAAAGAATTGAGACTCTATGGAGTCAGCCATGTATCCTGCAAAATTGACGGATTCATGCTTGACATGAACAATGCCTGCCAGAAATCCCTTGAGGTTGCACTGCCTGAGAATCTCCATTCAGTCATCAATGTTCCGCGATCATATGGGCTTTGTGGCATCTCTGGGAAGGACGGGCACCGGACAGCCGTATGTGTCGATTTCTTCACCGGCGAGGTCAAGACTCGCGCTATTGATGTCATGGCATTATTCCTGACTCCGTCAAATGCCGCCGTGGCTGTTGTATGTCATGATGGAATCTGCGCCTTGCAGACACTGCCGATTGAAATCGGAGCCGACTATATGACAAAGTCGGACGCTCCTGGACCTGTGCAGCCGACATTTGCCATGCCAGATGGCCTGAAGCCTGAATATTTCGGAAACTATCCGGGAGTGTCCATCGGAACGGAAGAATCCACTTCATATCTTCTTTCTGCAAACAAGGGTGATGGCAACTGGACTGCGGTCATGCTGGACAAAGAGGGCTTCCACATAATGGAGGATATCGCAGCCGAATCATTGATTCCGTTCAGGGCGGGCAGTGACGCCGGCTATATTGCCACATACGGAGGGTTGAGTCTGTTCCGCCTGGTCAATCCTGAAAACGGAACTATCGGCCAAGCCATTTACACCTGCAAAATCGGCCAGATAATATCCGCCACGTCGAATTCTGAAAAGCCTGGCCACATTCTTCTGAACGTTTCGGAGACATCCAATGGCTTGCAAATCTATGATCTTGCTTGGAACGACACGAAATCTCTATCCCATATCACTTTGCCGAATTCAGCAAACGACTATGCGGAAGTTCTGATGGCGAACTGATTCTAAAACAGACTGGGCTTTTGATTACTCAAGATCCTCAAGTGAATCAGACGATATTTTAATACAGCGTGGAATTCAGGACATTTTTTGTCCGCAATTCCACGCTGTATTATATAAATTCGTTATGAAGTCAGGCGAGAATTCGTCCCGCCACCTCATCAGAACTTGAATGACAATCCTGCCGACACGTAGCCCGCGTCATGGCCGCCCTCCACCCAGAGTCCGGCCTTGTTGCAGAAGTACCAGCGGAGTCCGGCAGTGGCCAATATGCCCATCTTCGTGTCCATCTTGTTGAATGTGGAACTGGCCTTTTCTCCGCTTTCGTGGTCAGTGGTGTGTTCTCCGATCAGTCCGGCATCGATCATCGCCCTCGCGTAGAGTTCGAGACGGCTGCATAGCGTTATGTGGTAACTGAGACCTGCTGCAAAGTCAACTCTGTTGCAGAACGTGTCCTGTTGTTTGTCGCCATAGCCGTTGTCCAGCATCCAGTTGTAGCTGTAGCGGGAGTATTCGCCTCCTATTGACCAGCCCAGGCTTCCGAAACGTCCGAAATCAAGGAAGCAGATGTCCGAATATATCATTATCGGAGGGACATCCATCTTGGATGAGGATTTGGAGCCGTCAGTGGCATGCTTCATCACCTTTGTCCACTCCGCGATCACAGGGGAGGCGCCGACCTGGATTGTCCTCGTGTATTTCGGGAACACTATCTCAGATTTGGTACGCTTCCAGTCCACGTTCTTATTGGCGTCGGAAGAGGCGATTCCTCCCTGGACATCGACCTGCCCGTCCTTGAACTTCCCATCCACGCGGAGAGCAGTGCCTCCGTAAGAGGATTCCCACGCATGGATGACATCCATGAACGTGCTGAATTCGCCCTCCCGTATCCTCGAGGCAAATTCCGGATAGTCATATATCTTTCCGAAATATTTGTTCAGCATTGCCCTGGACATCGGCGGATCAGCCTTGTCAAAGATGCTGTTGCGGGTATCAGACCCGACCATTATGGCCATGTCCCCGGCAATGCTAAGGTACCACGAGCGGACCGGTTTCACGACCGTGATGTTTCTTCCAGTCCTTTCGGCTTCAACGGTGAAAAGAGAGTACAGGTCAATGCCTTTGCCACGGTATTCCTCACGCACCCATTCGACCTTTGCCGGGCCGCCCAATGCTCCGTACATCTTGACCAGCCTCTTCACATATTTGTCCGAACCGTCAAGAAGCAGGGAATCGACGTCTTCATTGACATATCTCATCCTCTTGCCGTCGGCGGTAAGGCTTATTTCAATGTTGTCGGGGCGGTTGACGAGAGCCGAACGGAGATAGCCGTCAATGACTTTGTCCTCTCCCTTGTTGAGCCATACCCTGACATTGACAACCTCTTCCTTCTGACGTTTTGCCTTCTTGTCGGAGACGGTCTGTGCGTGCGACGTTATACCTGCCGCCAGGGCCAATGCCGTCAAAGCGCAGGTGATGATTCCCGTTTTCATGTCCTATTCGGCGTCAACGGAGAAACTTAAGCCGAAACTGCCGCCGCCATAACTGCCGCTGAAGATGTAATTCTTCTTGTCCGCCGTCTTCCGGTAGATTTCAGAACCTTCGCTCTTGGTGAAGCCCGCAGGTATGAACTTGGCGTAATAGGTTGTCGATACGGACTTGTCGCAATTGTAGTCGAAGAAGGTCAATGTCTTCATGCTGCCGAGTTCTTTATACTGCCAATTCTCGACTTCCCCGTCAAATACAGGAAAGCCTTCCAGGAATGGATACTCCTTGACAACAGTGGCCCAAGTCACCTTGTCTACTTGGTCAATTGAAGGTTTGTTCCCTGACTCTTCCTTGCCGCAGCTGAGAATCATCATTGCGGCACAGATGAATAATAATAACTTTTTCATGTCGTTAGTGGTTTTTATAACACAAATATACTGCCCCCCCTAAATTACAAGAAAAAAATTTACTTTTTTTATAATCTGTTCAGTTCCTCCAGATTCCTGTCAATTTTCTCGAATCTTTGCTTTCCGAAACCATATGTCAATCGCAGCAGAATCTTGCGGCTCTCCCCATGCCCCCATGACGACAGTATCAGGTTATCTTTTGTTCCATAACTGTCCCAACGCTCAGTGTGGAAGACATCCGTCATCAGCAGGGCTATGCGCAGGCAGCCGTCAAGCCAACTCTTATTGAGGCCCAGGTCAACGCTGCCTGTCGGCCTGCAGACCTCATAGCTTCCGCCCTGCCGTTTGGAGTAGAATCTCCCTGAGATTTCGAGGTTGATGCCGAGCGGCAAGAGAAAGCTGTTGCTTGAAGACAAGAAACAGGACAGACGTCTGTACTCATGTCTGTACGTTTCGTAATTCAGTTTGTTCATGAAGTAGTAAAGTCCGACGTTTGTGCTGAAGTCCCACCAAGGTGTGAGGCGTTTGGAGAATACGGCGTCGAACCCGACCTGTTGCTGGGTTCCGATATTCTTCTTCGTCATGATTGTCTTGTCGCTTCCATATACATCCGTAAGTGATGTGAAATAGCCATCGAGATTGTTGTAATAGAGGTTCAATGACAGACTGCTCCAGGTGTATGACAGCATAATCTTGTTGCACAATTGAGGCTTGAGAAACGGATTGCCTTTCCAATAGGACAATTCGTCGAGCAGGCATTCAAACGGGTTCAGGTCCTCGTACCTGGGCTTGTCCTGTCTTCTGCTGTAGAGTAATGCGATTTTGTTCTTTCCGTTGATGTTGTATGTTGCACTGAAATTCGGGAACAACCGAAGATGGTTCCCGGTGTTCGTCTCAGCATCCTGACTTGTCATGGAAAGTAGCCTGCTGAATGTGTGCATATACTCCATCCGCAGTCCGCCACTTAATTCAATCTTATTCCATGTGCGGGTATATTGCGCATAGGCCTCAAGGTTCTTTTCCTTGTACAGGAAGTCGTTCGAACGTCCAGTATCCATGACTCCGTTCTTCTTGAAGATAAATGAATTGTCGCTCCCGATAAACGTTGTCTTGACACCTGCAAGTATTTCGTTCTGAGCATTTGGTCTGTATCTGTAGTCTGCCAGAAGCGCATAGATGTCAATATCCTTGTCAGGTTCCGAGTAAAAGAAATCGGAACGGATGGGCGTGTCGTCTGCCGTGAAATACTCATTGGGTTGTTCGCAGCGTGCTTTGCCGTCGAAATGGGTCCAGTCCGCGGAGAATGATATTTGTGTATTTGATGATGGCCGGTACTGATAACTCAGACTGTTGTTGTACTGGAGATTTTTCTGTTCAATATAGTTGTTGCGGGCTTTGAGTATATTGACCAGCCGGTCCGTTCCCTGATAGATTTCTGTCGTTGTCCGTGTCTCTCCCGGACCTGCGAGAACGTTTACGGTGCTGCTTATGAAAAGTCTGTTCTTTTGATTAGGCTGCCAGGAAAAGTCAATGCCGGCCGAGTAGGTGTTGCGCTTGTCCGTGTCAGCCGTCTCGGATATGTTCTTGTCCCCATTCTGGACCTTTTCGTAACCATAATCCATCGCGTAGTGCCCTATACTGTGGTTGTAGTTCAGCCCCAATTGCCATTTGTCCGTATTGTACGACATGGCGAGGTCTGAATTCTGTTTCAGGTTTTCCCAGTAACCGACGCCATGTGATGTGGTTATGAAAAAGCCCGATCGCCCTGATGCTTTGAGGATAATGTTTATGATACCACCGGAGCCATCTGCCCCGAAGCTTGCATCAGGGTTATGAGAAATCTCTATTTGAGAGATCTTCTCGGAAGAGAGGGTGCGGAGATAAGTTGACAACTCGTCTCCCTGCAGCATGAGCTTTCTTCCGTTGACATATATGGCTGTTCCTCCCGGAGCCGCCAGAGAAATGTCGCCTTTATTGTTTACGGAAATGCCGGGGGAATGCTTCAACACGTCCAAGGCGTTCCCTACGTCGGTAAGGTAGGATTGCGCGACATGAATCTGAATCTTTCCATTCGCGGAAGTCGTCATCGGACGTGATTTCCGCGCGGTGACTACGGCATCTTTCAATGAAATCTCCTCCGGTTCCAAATGAATGTCCGGAAGCGTCTGAGATTCTGCAAGGGTGATGTCCTTCTGGAACTCCTTATATCCAAGTGTCTTTATGCATAGGAGAAACTTGCCGTTGTGGACTGGAAAAAGATACTGCCCATTGCTGTCGGTTATAGTGGTTTCCATCAATACATTTTCCGGTAATGATGCCAGCATGACGACAGCAGCGTCAAGTCCTTTTCCCTGTTCGTCCAAGACTCTTCCTCTTATACCGTCTTGAGCATATGCGGATAAGGCTTGGCTCATTCCAATGCAAGACAATAGAATCCTTATGATAAAAACACGCGGGTCAATCGATTTCAAACGGGGCATAGTTGTTATGTTGGTGGTTCTACGGTGCAAATATACTGCCCCCCCTAAATTACAAGAAACTGAATCACTTTTTTATAACCTGTCATTCGATACCTTGTTTCAGAGGGCTGCTATTCTGGTTATCAAAGTTTATTCCGCTATCTGCCGGTAAGCGTCTCCGGAGTTACGTATTGCAACATAAACCCCGAAAGCTATTTGTCTA
>OHEZ01000718.1_pt1 | contig 18291 bp, 20 predicted proteins | sample 1567391 | NCBI WGS metagenome assembly OHEZ01 (sample SAMEA3879518, study PRJEB24766) | human gut metagenome | biome: human-associated habitat; feature: feces | place: USA | collected 1985/1987
TTTACGAAACGATGTACTAGCTCTTATGATATCCTGCTATTTCATGGATATTATCATCCATTTCAGGATTTATAAAATATTCTGTTTTCCTCTATTCTATTTTTTCACTGTTTCATAATGGAAACTGTTCAGGAACTGTTTTGCCCTGTCAGTCTCCGGATTATCAAAGAACTGTTCCGGAGTGTTCTCTTCTACAATGTTTCCCTTATCCATAAAGATCACTCTGTCTGCTACGGAACGGGCAAATTCCATCTCATGAGTGACGATCAGCATGGTCATTCCTGTCTTTGCAAGTTCCAGTACTACCTGAAGTACTTCTCTTACCATCTCAGGATCAAGTGCTGCTGTAATCTCATCCAGAAGCATGATCTCCGGATGCATCAGCATGGCACGTACAATGGCAACTCGCTGTTTCTGTCCTCCGGAAAGTTGACGTGGATAGCTGTCTTTCTTCTCTTCCAGCCCGACCCGTTTTAAAAGTTCCAATGCTTCTGCCTCTGTCTCCTGCTTATTACGACTCTGCACCAATTTCGGCGCCAATGTGATATTTTGAAGGATTGTCTTATGCGGGAAAAGCTCATAGCTTTGGAACACCATCCCCACTTTCTGGCGAATCTCCATAATATTTTTAGATCTGCCATCTACGGTTTCTCCACAATAACTGATTGTTCCCTTTTCAATAGGCTCCAGCCCATTCATACACCGAAGAAGGGTGCTTTTCCCGCATCCGGAAGGACCAACAATCACTACAACCTCTCCTTTTCGAATAGATAATGACAAATCCTCGAAAATAACATTTTCATTGTATTTCTTTGTAACCTGCTCTATTTTTATTAATTCTTCCGCCATATTATACCCATTTCCTTTCCAAGTATTTTGAAAACATACTGATCGGCCAGCATGCAATAAAGTATAAGACAAACACCGCTGCAAAAACACCAAATGCCGCATTTGGAGACGAAGTACGGTTCGCCTCAATAATCTGCTGACCAACTTTTAAGACTTCGACCACCCCGATCATCATAATCAAGCTAGTTGTCTTGATCATTCTTGTGATGAGATTCATGGACAGTGGAATTAATCTTCGCAATGTCTGCGGCATTACAATATGTAAATAGATTTGCAGCTCACTCATCCCCAATGCTTTTGCACTCTCATATTGGTGTTTTGGAATGCTGATCAATGCACCGCGTACAAGATCCGCCATTTCCGCTGTTCCCCAAAAACTAAATACAATAATAGATGCTTTTTCTGCCTCAATATCGATTCCAAACACTCTGGTCGCTCCAAAGAAAACAATAAAAAGTAATACCAGCTGAGGCATAATTCTTACAATTTCTAAATAAACACGGGTGAACACCTTGAGAATTATATTTTTCCTTGTCATTAAAACTCCCACTATCAAGCCGAGAAAAATACTAATCACAACTGCTATCAAGCTGATTCGCAAAGAGGTCCAAAGCCCTATTAGAAGACGCTGCATGTTAGATCCTTTTAGCAAAACATCAAACCCCAAATCCTGCATAACGCACCTTCCTTTCTACAATGCTCCCAATAAGGGATACCGGCAATAAAATAATGAGATAAAAAATCACAAGCAGCACAAGGCATTCCGTTGTTTTATAATACAAGCCTATCAAGTCTTTTGCTGTAAACATCAAGTCCATCAAACTGATTGCTGAAAACACACTCGTCTCCTTCAGCAAAAATATGATATTTGCGACAAATGCCGGTACACTGATTGAAATCGCCTGCGGGAGAATAATATGCCTCACCGCCTGCTGCCTGCTCATTCCCAGCGAAAGCGCGCTTTCCATCTGGATTTGTTCTACGGACTCTAAACCGCTTCGAAAAGCTTCCGCCATATATGCGCCGCCCAAAAGCGCCAATCCTAACACTCCGCAAAATTCTGCTCCAATGGATATTCCCAATTTCGGCAAACCAAAATACAGAAAAAACAGCTGTACCAGCAATGGAGTATTCCGGAAAAATTCGATATATCCCCCTGCGATCGTGCTAAGAACCGGCACTTTATAATGCCGAATCAAAGCACAGAACAAACCAATTACAATCGCAAACAAAATACCAATCCAACCAATCTTTAAAGTTAATATACAAGCCTTCTCATATAGCGGAAGGTATGATTTCATTGCTTCCCAATTCATTCTTTGATTTTATCTCCTTCCGTTAGTTGCTCTCCACAACACCACTTTCTACTACCAGCGTATCTTCGTAATCAAGTCCATAAGCATCCGCAAGCGTTTCCTCATAATCTTTATGGAAAAATTTCTCTTTTCCCAATGTCTCTATTTCTTCGTTCAGCCAGTCTAACAGAGAGGTGTTTCCTTTTGTAACAGCCGGTGCAATCGTATCCGAACTTCCAAGCGAGTCAATTCCAATGGTATACCCTTCATTTTCTTTCGCAAATGCTATAACTTCTGTGTTGTCATTCGCCCATGCAACTCCGGTTCCATTCTCAAATGCACTTTTTGCTGCTGCATATGTATCAAATTTCTGTAATTTAATATCCGGATAATTCTTCGTCAGATAAGTCTCTGCTGTAGTTCCCGAAATTACAATCACCTGTTCATCCGCACCAACCTGACTCAGGTCAGTTATCACATGCTCCTTATGCGACACCACACCAAGAGAAACATTCATGTATGGCAAAGCAAAATCAACTTCTTCTGCTCTTTCATCTGTCACTGTAAAGTTTGCAAGAATCACATCAACCTTCCCAGTCTGCAGATACTCAATACGGTTCGCCGCCTCGGTAGATACATAGTTAATCTTTACCCCGAGATCCTTTCCAAGTCTTTCGGCAAAATAAATATCGTATCCTTGATACTCTCCATTTTCATCTTCATACCCAAATGGAGCTTTATCTGAAAATACGCCTATATTGATGGTACCGCTTTTCTTAATCTCATCCACTGTTCTATAGATTGTTTTTGATGATTTTGACGACTGGTCTGTCTTTCCGCATCCTGCTAATAATCCGACTGCCGCCACCGCTGCAAGACCTACTGTACTGATTTTTTTCAAAAACTTCTTTCTCATAATAAATATCCTCTCTTTCTCTTATTGTGCTTTTACATTTTCCGAAATTGAGCGAAAAAAAACGGGAGTCTTTCAACTCCCGGACAAAATGGCATATGTAACATTTAATCTAAATGTTCTTTACAGGCGCACAGCAATGTATGTCGAAACACCTGGCCATATAAAAATGCCCGGGAAAAAATCATTCGACAGAAACACATCATATTATTTACAGTAATGTTATAAATTTTCACTGCACTCGCCTCCTTAATCATAGTCTACTCAAATTCGTTGTTGTAATATTACACCCATTCACCTACTATGTCAATAGGTTATTTGTTTTTTCTTTAAAAATGATACACCTAGTGATATAATAGGTAAAAGAAAGGAGGTTTCTTTATGATCTCAACCAAAGGGCGCTATGCCCTACGCGTACTGATTGATTTGGCTGAACAAGATACAACCACATATGTTCCCTTGAAAGAAATTGCAAAAAGACAGGGAATATCAGAAAAATATCTTCAGCAGATTGTAAAAATACTTGTCGGGAAAGGATTGTTAACCGGAATCAGCGGAAAAGGCGGTGGTTACCGACTAACTGCCAGCCCTGAAGAATATAATGTAGGAGAAATTTTAGAATTGATGGAAGGCAGCCTTACACCGGTAGCCTGCCTGGCTCCCGATACGAAAACTTGTTCCAGAAGCTCCCACTGTAAAACGTTGCCTATGTGGAAAAAATTCGACAATCTTGTACATGATTATTTCTTTCATATAACAATTGCCGATCTGGTTAATGGAACTGTTTAGAATATTGCAACAGAAAAAGGAACAATTGCCAAACACAATTGTTCCTTTTTCTGACATACTTGCTCGTCTCTGTTTTGTGCTGGAATGTACGCCAGGTGATATAATAAAATATAATTTTTGATTTTACTATAATACTATCTTGCATACCGATTTCCGAATCCGCGACGATGGTTCTGATCTTTCTCTCTTTCGTTTACCAGCTGTACTTTCGTATAAAGTTTTTCCAGAACACGTTCTCTTTGTGCTCTGCTACAATCTCATATGCCTTATTATAGTTCTTCTGAATTTGTATGATCGTAGAATTGTTAGTTATAAAATCAGTTGCCATAATGACAATGTATAATGCACTTGTGATGTCTACTATTGATTACTATGATAACCGACGTCTGCAACGCAAGTTACATATCATGCCCCTATGGCATTTCATAAACTTGCATTACAGGTGGCATGAAAATACCGCCAGCCAGTTACTGGCTGACGGAAGAAAAATTTGTTATTTTTCATTGTCCTCTTGACGGATAGCACACCAACCGTTCAAAGTATCAGGGTGGTTTTTGTGTGCTCTGATAACCTTGAAATTAACGTTTTGGTAACTGGGAACGCTTGATTTTACTGGGTTCTTGGAATGTGGTGTTGCAAACACGTTACAAACACAGGACTTCTCGTTACTCCTCACCACCCTCATAAATTTCAACTAAGAAATCTGACAGCAAGTTCCTGAATAGCAAGTATCGGACCTTGTGCATATGTTTCTTGGGGATACATTCTTTCCAGACGTTCTGTTTCTTTCATCAAAAACGGAATCATTTCTACATCTCCTCGAAACCCAATTACTAAGCACAACATAGATTTTAAATATTCATTCCGAATATTGGCATATTCTTTCTTTTCTTCTTAACCTTCTTCTGTTTCCGCCCGATAAAGGCTTTCGCATCAATTTCAACAGTTCTTCTGTTGTTTCTGCTTGTTCAATCATTCTTTTTGAATGCAAATCCTCTTCAGACTCACCTAATATTTTTTCTGAAATCGCATTGGCATATTCAACCGCTTCAGGCTCAAGGTATAAACTATATTCAAATTTAGCTGCTGAGAAAGGTATATCCGGATGCTTATCTAAAAATTTATGTACTTCTTTTTTGCTAATGGTTGTCATAATGTTTCGAAACCTCCTCCAACAATGACAAATCACAACATCTTTCCTTTATTCGCCTATCATTGCCATTCAATTATTCATTTTTCTTAAAAAGGGTATCTCTTAATCTTTTTGCCGTCAACTGAATTTGTTCTCGGTCAGCTTTAATACACTTGTATTGATTTTGAAGCAAACGCTGATATTTTGAATCTTCCATTGCATCAATATCAATAAGAAGCAATGCCGAATCCACAACCGGTATCATATTATTAAAATTAATTGCACCATATATTCCCTGATTAATTTTCCTAAAATCTTTTGTGTTCTTCATTTTACGATGCTTTTCTTTGGGCAATGTAAATGGAGTATAATATTTTATCCCCTCAATCTCAAGCACTACACCTACATACGGCCGCTTTCCCTTTTTATTATCTGCAACTTTTGCATCATATTTTTTCAAATAATTGATGTATTCATCTTTGATATTATAAAATTTCATTTTTCCTCATCTGTCAAAAAAAGAGACGACATCACTCGCCTCTTTTTCAGGTTCTCTCTTTATGGTGGAGACTCACCTACTTTTTTAGGTTTCCACTTTATGGTAGAAACTCACCTAAGACAATTCTTTGTCTACAATAAGTATATGCAATTTCTCCTAAAAAATCAATATAATTCTACAATTTTATCAAAATATAAACCTCCCAAGGAATTCTCCCTGAGAGGTTTAAAATTCTTTTCTGAAATTGTACGTTCCAAAAACGTATGATTAACGTTTTGATATCCTGAAAAGCCCATAAATAAGGAATTTGTGCATAGTAGTGTTGCATATGTGTTGTATGCGGTTGACTACTCACACATTTCCAGAACTACTCATCATTTTGACAAAGAAAGGACTAATACTATGAAAATACATTTTGCTTACTATAACCAATACAAGAACGGAATTGATATTGCTTGGGCTGATAATACACTTCTATTCTTATCCTGTGCTGAAGCTGAAAAGAATCTCCATACTACACCTAACTCTCAAAGGCTAATTGATAACCTTGCAATTGATAATCCGCTTATGTATGCTGCACTTGCTCTTGATTGTGAGTTGCTGGCTTGGGCTGATGCTATGGATGAGGATTGGAGTCCATAATTCTAAACATCTTTAACTATATAACTCCGAAATATTTTTCAAAGAATACCTTTAACTTATCAATTACTGTCTGTTTTTTAAAAGCTCGATTTGAGCCACCAGAGAATCTTGAAATTGGAGGTAAAATTTTATCAATAGCTGTTCCTGTTGTTTTTATTTCTCCATCTCTGAATGAATTCTCTATAAATTTTTGAGCTTCATCATATTTTAGTTTTTCATCTTGAATAATTTTTTCTAAATCTTGCTCTTTTTGTTTTTTAACAAAATCTTGCCAATCCTTTTCAACATCTGTTTTTACTGTCATTTGGGCGACAAAACCTTCAATTAAAGCTTTTTTGCTACGTAACTCAACGCTTGCATCTATTGATTTGTTAATATTAGCAAGAATCGTTTTATCCTCACAGTTTGATTCATGATATTTGGCAACAAGCATCAATATGTAATCTATATTGACCTCAACCTGCTTTATAAGTTCTATTTCAAAAACAATATCATCATTAATTCGTTCTTTTTCAATGTCACTTTTTTTAGCATATTCTTGATATAGGTCAATGTAAACACTCTGATAATCCTGTAAATCTCTGACTGATACAGAACTATCACTCTCGAAATCATCAAAACATCTCAAAATATTTCTTAACTTCAAAATACGACCAAATAGTTTAATAAATTCTTTTTCGTTATCTTCGCCAAAAATTTCATTGCTTATTGGATATTCATTTAAAAGCCTATTTACAAGCTCGTTATAGCCTTCAACACGTTTTCCATGCTCATCTTCATATCCATTCATATATTCACTGTAAGTCTTTAAAACAACCATACTTCTGGCATTTTCGTCTCCAAAAAGAGCTAATGCAGAATTAGTATTAGACTCAAGATTTCTAAAACAAACAATATTTCCAAATGTTTTAACAGAATTTAAAATACGATTAGTACGTGAAAACGCTTGTATCAAACCGTGATCTTTTAAATTCTTATCTACCCACAAAGTATTAAGTGTAGTTGCATCAAATCCTGTTAAAAACATATTGACTACAATCAACAAATCAATCTCACGATTTTTCATTCGTAATGAAACATCTTTATAATAGTTAGGAAATTTATCAGCAGATGTATCATAGCTAACATTGAACAACTCATTATAATCATCTATAGCTTTGTCAAGAAAATCCCTTGAAGTTTGATCAAGACCGCTTGTGTCAAAATTCTCATCTTGTAAAATATCATCTGGATCTTCTTCATTTGGATTGTAGCTGAATATTGTGGCAATATTTAATTTATGTCCTGTTTCTTCCATTTGTTTTTTTAGTTCATTATAATATACAATCGCTGCTGGAATAGATGCAACTGCAAAAATCGAATTAAATCCATTTACTTTTGCAGTCATTCTTTCCTCTGATACCGTATTGTTCTTTGCTCTAGCCATTTTTTCAACATTTGTAATAATTTTATGATCATAATAAGAAGAACTTTGATTACGATAAGTTTTTTGTTCAAAATGCTCAAGGATATATTGTGTAATCTCTGATACCCTTTTTGAATCAAGCAAAGCATTTTCTCGGTCAATTGCCTTTACCTGCTTGTCATATAAACGCTCAGGATTCTTAATCGTGTTAATATAATCAATTCTAAAAGGCAACACATTTCCATCATGAATAGCATCTACAATTGTATATGAATGCAGCGGTCTTACTTTATTACCACTTTCATCCGGTTCACCTCCGAAAACCTGTGCTGTTGTACGCATGTTTGAAGCATTAGAACTATTAGAGTTTATTGCAAAAATAGGAGTACCAGTAAAACCGAATATATGGTAATTCTTAAAATGCTTCGTAATCGACTTATGCATATCTCCAAATTGAGAACGATGACATTCATCGAAAATCATGACAACATGTTTTTTATAAACTTCATGCTCTTTGTTCTTAGATATGAATTTATCTAACTTTTGAATGGTTGTGATAATAATTTTTGCATTATCATCCTCCATTTGTTTTTGTAAAATTTTCGTAGAAGTGTTGCTATTGGCGGCACCTTTTTCAAATCTATCATATTCTTTCATTGTTTGATAATCAAGATCTTTTCTATCTACAACAAACAATACTTTATCAATAAAATTCAAGTTCTTCGCAAGTTGAGCAGTTTTAAAACTAGTTAAAGTTTTACCACTTCCTGTGGTATGCCAAATGTAACCACCAGCTTCTTTTTTGCCAGTTTTCTTTAGGTTAGTAGAAACGATAATACGATTTAGAATTTTTTCTGTTGCTGCAATTTGATAAGGGCGCATTACCAATAATAACTTTTCTGAGGTAAATACACAATAATGAGTCAATATATTTAAAAGCGTATGTTTTGCAAAAAATGTTTTAGTAAAGTCCACAATGTCAGGAATTGTTTGATTTTTCTCATCTGCCCAATAACTCGTGAATTCAAAACTGTTGGAAGTTTTTTTCTTTTTTGCAACATTTTTCTCGGCATTATCTTTAATATGCTGAAATCTTGTTGTATTAGAATAATATTTTGTATGTGTTCCGTTAGAAATCACAAACAGCTGCACAAATTGAAATAATCCGCTACCTGCCCAAAAGCTATCTCGCTGATATCTGTTAATTTGATTGAAAGCCTCTCTAATAGAATTCCCACGCTTTTTAAGTTCGATATGCACTAATGGTAATCCATTTACCAAAATGGTCACATCATAACGAGTACCATGTTTACCCTCATCTTCTTCATACTGATTTATTACCTGCAAATAATTATTATGAATGTTTGTTTTATCTATGAGCTTGATATTTTTAACATAACCATTATCCATAATAAGATTTTGTATATGTTCTTCCTGTATTTTTCGTGTTTTTTCAATAATTCCATCATTACCATTTGAAATAACGCTACTGTAAAAATCATTCCATTCCTTATCTAAAAATGTATAGTTATTCAGTTTTTCAAGTTGTTTACGAAGATTGTCGATTAAATCTTGCTCATTTTTTATGGTAATATACTTGTATCCCTGATCTTCAAGACGATTTATAAAGTCATTTTCTAGCTCAGCCTCGCTTTGATAGTCTGTGCTTTTTCTTTTTTCAGGAGTGTACTCTGCAACAACTGTACTTTCTGTAGAACTTGCTACAATTTCAAAACTATTCATTTTTCGTTGCCTCCTTTTTTCTGAAAGTTAAGAGTCTATCTCTGTAATATCCATATTGTTTTTGCTTTGCATTAATTTCAGCAAGCAACTTCTCTCTAATGTCATTACATATCTTATCAAAACAATCAAGAATATCTACAATACGTTGTTGTTCTGAAAGTGATGGTACAGGGATTTTTGCCTTTTGAATATCATCATTATATAATCTTGATATTGTTCCCCCATAAGAAACGCTCCATGGTTTCAGTTGATAACAGTATAATAAATATTTATTTAAAACAACAGTCTCATCGTGTTCAAGCCAAACGATATTAGAATCCTGATAATACGCTGGTTTGCCATCATATATAACAGTCCTGCCAATAGTTCCAGCCGCAGAAATTAATATTGAGCCCTTTTTAGGATATGAGTACTTTTCTTTATATTCAAGAAATAGTTCTTTAGATATAAATGCATCTGCTTTTTTCCCGAAAGTGCCAATTTTATAAAATGGAACATCTCCAGTTGACGTAGTTTGACTTTTCAGTATTCGTTTGCACATTGCTACTCGACCTATATTTCCTAATGTCTTCCATTCCACATTATCGCCAAAATTCAGCAATCTATTTCTATAATACTCATATTGTTTTTCCCTTGCTGCAAGCTCTGCTGTAAGCTCTGCTATAAGTTTTGAAGTAAGTTCTGTAAAATTGTCCAATATTTTTACAATTTCTTTTTGAACCGGAAGCGGAGGAATTGGAATTGTTATTTTCCCTATATCCTCTTTATTTATTTTTATTGGAACGGCATTAACTAATGTCCTTTTTCTTAATTCTTTGCGTCCGTGAAGACTTTCAACTGCATATTTCAAGTACTTGCTATTTATAACTTTTGCATCTGGATGTAATAATGCTAGTGAAACATAATAGGCAAGCGGTTCATCCCTGTCAACAATAGCACACACACCAATAGATCCTATTCTCGTCATAAGAACATCTCCGACTTGTGGTGTTACTTTATACTTTTCAAAGTCATCTTGGGATATATATTTGTCTGTTGCATACAAATCATTTATATTTTGCACACTAACAAACTTTACCCCCTCATCAGTATACTGAGGTGTACTGTGTGTTCCATCATAAATTTTACAAATAGTGTTTAATTTAACATATTCAACCCCATTAGGGCAAAGTTCATTTATAAGTCGTTCTAATTTATACATCTTCTTCACCCCCATTATTAAATCCTATTTCATTTAATGCTCTTTGAATTTCTGTATTATTTTTTAATTCTTCATTTTTTCTTTTGACATTTTCAATAATTCCAACAACCAATCTTCTCAAAGACTCATATTCTTTTAATGCTGTAGCCTCATCTGAATTGCCATGAGCTATTTCACTCAGTTTACTGAACAAATCATATCCATTTTGAGAATATATCGCTGGAATAATAGAACATTGAGCATCAACAGCTTTTAATACTTGTTCAAATGGTTTTGCTTTTCCGTTATTTTTATAAATTTCTACTCCTGCATTCAAACCAACTTCGTGTGTAACTTTTTCAAAAATAGACCTCAAGTATATTACTGCACCAGCTCCGAGCCTCTCTCTATATGCAATTTCAGCTTTGCCCAACCATTCTGAAAACTTGTCTTCCATTTCAATTGGTAGCCTGATCTGCTCAGGTAGTTTAAAGCTCTGCCTAATTACCTTTACATTGGGGGCATTCGCAAATATATCATCTACTTCAACTAAAAACCAAGCCTGTATAAACGGATTGCACTTTTGACATTTTGGATTTCCTATATCATAATCTGTACATTTTAATTGGCAATCAATGCTAATCATTTTTTCATTTATTATTAAGCAATGCAGTTTTTTAGGTGAGACAAAAGAATTACTGTCTGCACATATTGTTGAATAAAACGGAAGATTAATTGTTCCTATTTGTATTTCTATGAAATCACCGGCAGAAATATAAGCTATTTCGTCTGTAGCTTCTTCCTTTACAAATGTATACTTCTCGAAATCAATAAAAGATTCTACTTCACCATGATTCTTGTCCTTATCCGACAATCTGCTACTAAGTCTCATATGCTATGCCTCCTCAATTTCAGCAATAATTTCATCAATCTCTATACGCAAAGCATTTTCTTGTTCAACAATCTTAGATATTTCGACATTAAGTGCAGATATGTCAATTACTTCACTTATATCCTCAGTTTGCACATAAGTTGATACAGAAAGATTATAATCTTCTTTTTCAATATCTTCCTGTTTAACAAGTGTAGCAAGATGAGCTTCTGTTTTTCTATTTTTATAGACATTCAAAATATTTTCAATATTTTTCGAATCTAATCTATTACTATTTGTAGCTTTAATCGATTCTTTCGAAGCATCTATAAACAAAGTCTTATTATCAATTTTAGACTTTTTGAGCACCATAATGCAAGTTGCAATGTTTGTTCCATAAAAAAGATTATCCGGTAACTGTATAATACTTTCAATATAGTTATTTTCAATCAGATATTTTCTAATTTTTTTCTCTGCTCCACCGCGATACATAATGCCTGGAAAACATACAATAGCAGCCGTACCATTTGTAGCAAGCCAATGTAAACAATGCATGATAAATGCAAAATCCGCTTTCGATTTAGGCGCAAGCACACCGGCTGGTGCAAAACGCGGGTCATTTATTAATAGCCCATTATCAGAGCCTTCCCATTTAATAGAGTAAGGTGGATTTGAAACAATAGCCTCAAACGGTTCCTCGTCCCAATGCTTAGGATCAACTAACGTATCACCGTATTCAATGCTAAATTTATCATAATCTATATCATGCAAAAACATATTGATACGACAAAGATTATAGGTTGTAATATTAATCTCTTGACCGAAGAAACCATTACGAACATTATCTTTACCTAGAATTTTAGCGAACTTCAAAAGCAAAGAGCCACTTCCGACAGCAGGATCATACACTTTATTCACTTCTGATTTGATATTGCCATTGTTATCAAGAAGTGCAATTCTTGTTAACAACTCAGATACCTCTTGTGGAGTAAAGAATTCACCACCACTTTTCCCAGCATTAGAAGCATACATCGCCATCAAATACTCATATGTGTCACCAAATGCATCGATGGAATTATCTTGAAAATCTCCAAGATTCATATCACCAATAACAGTAATTAACTTTTTTAGTCTTTTATTTCTTTTAATAACAGTAGGACCAAGTTTATTGCTGTTCACATCTATATCATCAAACAGTCCTTTAAAATTTTCTTCGCTTGGGCTTCCAATAGCAGAGGCTTCAATGTTCTTAAAAATCTCTTGTAGTTTTTCATTTAGATTTTCGTCCAAGTCACTAATTTCAATTTCTTTGCCATTTTTCCCCGACTTTTCTTTAACATCTTTATCTTCTTTTTTGATTTTTAATAATAAATTATTAAACAATTCAGTTGGTTTGATAAAGAATCCTTTTTCTTGCACCATTTCATTTCTAATGCTTTCTGCTATATCATCATCAATCTTGGCATAATCAAACTCATTATTTCCTGAATCCCATTCTCCTTTATTTATGTAACTTGTAAGATTTTCAGATATATATCTATAAAACAACATACCTAAAACATATTGTTTAAAATCCCAGCCATCAACGCTACCCCTAAGCTCATTAGCAAGTGTCCATATTGTACGATAAAGTTCATTTCTTTCTTGTTCTCTTTTATTATTATTCATTTTTGCGTTCTCCATTCTTAAGTAATTTTTTGTAATTTATGCCTTTTCGCAATTTACTGCACAATTCTTTATCTTTTAATGTTTCAGCAATATCAGCAGGCACTTCGTCTCGCTCCTGTGCAGCCAAGTCAAAAAATAAATTTCTTTGCTCTTCTGTTGGATTCAACAAGTTTAGCATCGCAAATTGTCTATCCGGTGGAGGTGGATTGACTTTACCACTTAAAATGTCGTAAAAATACGGTTTCTTTATACCAAGGGAGGTGTAAAATTTGACATTTGATAAATTTGCCTCTTTTATCATTTGTCCAAGTAAATCACAAAATTTTATAGAATTTTTACTGTTCAATTAATCACCACCATTTCTATGATAGTATGTAAGTTTACATACTTACATACTATCATGTTTTAAAACTGTTTTCAATAAAAGATTCTCATCTATTTCTCATGTTTTAGCATATTTCAACTAATTGTAATCCTTACAATTTCTATTTGGATTTTTGTATTTCATTTTCTTAGCTATCTCCCCTCATACACCTCCCACAACCTCTTCTGCTCCGCACCAATTCTCAATATCTCCTGCAAATCCCTAGCCATAGCCTCAACATTAGCATCCATCTGCTCTACTGTCCCTGTCCTATTACCTGCCTTTATCTCCCACTGCATTGACTCTTTGCTATAATATTCCCTAGTCGCCACATTCATATATCCATACAGCGAATATGAATATCCATCACTTTTCTCTAAGAATATCGGAGCCACTTCGCCATTAGAAGTTTTCCACCTCATAAGCCTTGGAAACCAGCATACCCCTTCTTTTATCAGTTCCTTGAATGTCTCCAACAACTTTCCTATCTCATACAATATTCCTCTGAATGAGTTTCCTGCTTCTATAATCTTATCTGTTTCAACATGATTAGCATATTCTTCTATTGTCGGTGCAAATAATCTGAATGATGATACAAAAGCATTGATCTTATCAAGCAATTCTACTGCTTCATTTGCTTTGTCCGTCACGCTTGCAATCTCTTGTCTTACCGATTGCAGTTCTGAACGTTTTTCATTAAGTTCCTTAGTCTGACTTCGCTCCAATTCCTTATAAGCAATTTGTGAAGCAAATAACTTAATATCCGCATCATTCACCTGTTCCTGTATCTGCTCCAAATGCTCTGTTTCCTGTGCTACTTTATATTCCGCAACTGTCAAATCATGATTACGTCCTTTCGACTTTTCCTTTATTTGTTCTCCAAACCAATCATTGACCTCTTTATTGGCTACCTCTCTTAGCTCGTCCTGCAGCACTCGCGAAAGCAGTTCTTTTGTAAACACTTTTCTCTTAGATACCTGCTTGCTAAGACCTTTCTTATATCCATCTGCCACAGGGACTCCAACAATGTGCATATGCGGACTATCCTCATCAAGATGAACCACAGCATTTGCAACTACAAACTGTGGAAGCCTCTTTCTAAGCTCGTCCAGTATTATCTGATATGACAATTTCATGTATGACTTCATATCATCAAATTGCTTCCAAAACTCCCTGTCACCTATCTGAATGATTATTTCAACTGCCATATCCTGTTCCTTACCTGCAACATGTTCAAAATAATCTTCTATTTTTCGGTCTGGTCGTATCTGCTTTTTATTATATTCTTCTAATGCCTCATCGAATTCTTTATGGTATACTGTTTTTACATCATCAATCAGATTTGATGTACCATATATGATGCAAATGTTGTCCTTGCTATAATCTGATGATTTATATTTTCTCAGGTTATGCTTTGCAACAGTTGCAAGCTTAGATTTCGATGTAATGGCACTTTTCTTATTGCTCACATGAGCTGTATATGAAATATTTCCCATTCGCATCTCCTTATCTGTACTGCCTTTTTATCTGTTAAATCTATCGGAGCAGTGCAGTTATCATCTTGGCTCTGCCACAGATGATAACCCCCTAGCAGTTTTGGCAAGCCAAAATTGCAGTGGGCTCTCCGAGGGTTTTATATATTATCTTTACCATTACCAAGAGTTTAATAATCTGTACTTTTTATGATTACAGACTCTAAACTCTTTCCTAGAATTTAGAATCTGCTTTTTCAAACATCCAGATTGTTAAACTCTTTATTCCGGCATTATCCAAGTCCAGTAAATTGTTCCATCTTCTGCTTTTTCTTTATCTGATGTTATACCCAGCTTTTTCTTTGCCGATAAAAGAGTATTTCTCTTAATGCTCCTCTTTGCAGCTTCCATCATTATTTCATTAGATGGAATTACCTTGTTTGAACCAAAGTATTCTTTGATAAAATTCTCCGCAATGTCGAGCTTCTTTTTTCCTCTTCCTTCATTGCCGGATAACAGCTCATCTATTGTGATGTCATATGGTCCTATGCATACCATTCCATTATCCTCAGTCATTTCAAATCCTATCGCATCCCCTGCCGGAGCTAATGAAGATTTATCATGTGCCATTATTCTTATATTAGGTTTATCACGAAGCCTCGCAACCAGCAGAACACTTCTGGCAGTTGCCTGTATATCAATAGAACCAAGTCCCCTGTATGTTGATTTACTTCCAGATGCCTTATTCATATGACCAATAAGAATAATTGCACAATTATGCTTTTCTGCTATTATTCCAAGATGCTTTAACACCGGTCTTATTTCATTTGCTCTATGCATATCAACTGTAGCTCCGATATATGCCTGAATCGGATCAAGAATGATTAACCTTGCCCCAGTCTCGATTATTGCCTGCTCCAGCCTATCATCTGTCATTGATAATTCCTTATCTGTCTCATCAATAACCCGAATCATGGAACAATCTGCTCCTGCCTTTTCTAATCTGGGCTTAATTGTATCTTCAATTCCATCTTCTGCTGTCTGATATATGATATGAATAGGTTCATATTCCTTATCATCGTCACAGGGGAGCGGCAAGCCCCTGCTAAGAGCTGCCGCTAACTTGAGAACCAAAGTTGTCTTTCCTTCTCCCGGATCTCCTTCTACTATGGTTATCTTTCCGTATGGTATATATGGATACCATAACCATTCCACTTCTTTTGAAACCACATCCTCCATATGGATAAGTTTCAGTTCAACATTCTGTTTTTCAACCATGTTTATCCTCCTTGCTATACTGCTTCTTTGTTAAAATATCCTGTTTCTTCCCAAACTTTTTTATCCGGACAATAATAGCTGAACTCATTTGAACTCCCTACCTTTATTGCCGTTCCAAATTTGAGTAATCCTTGTTGTATTCCCAGCCTTACATACTGTGCGTCCTTCCCTATTGCACTTGCAATTTCTTTTATTGGTACATTTCTCCCTGTAAAAGCTGGTAAATCACCCTGATAGATAACTTCTGGCATCTCTACCACCTCCTCTTTTATATAGAGCATTTCTTGCTCTGTTATATTTTGCATTATACAGACCTTTGTTTGCTCTGTCAATAGTTTAAAATTTAATGTTGACTATTAAATATTGGTGTGTTACATTTACAATCACAGGAGGTTGAAGCAATGAATACAGGTAAAAAGATTAAATTAATACGAACCTTTCGTGGTTTAACCCAGAAAGAACTAGGCGAGGCTTGTGGAATACATGAAGTTGCAATCCGTAAGTATGAGCTTGGAAAGAATCTTCCTAAACCTGAACAGCTTAGAAAGATTGCAGATGCACTTGGTGTCAATGTTAATTCATTGATGGAATTTGATATCGAAGCAGATGGCGATGTACTACCATTACTATTTGCTATTGATGAATCATTTGACATTTCTATCAAGGATTTAGACGGAGAGCCCGGCATATTCTTTTCCAATAAGAATCTTGTACAGTTCTTAAAGGACTGGCAGGCTATGAAAGAACTTCTTGCATCTGGCAGCCAGACACAGGACAACTATGAGATATGGAAAACAATTCGCCCAAGTGTGACAAAGGTAACCCACGAATAACAATCATTTTATCCGTTTGCTATCAGCTTTCTAGTAAATAGCGAAAGGATGGTGCTTATGAAGTTACCCAACGGATACGGAAGCGTTGTAAAACTTTCCGGCAAAAGAAGAAAACCTTATCAAGTGAGAAAAACTGTAGGCTGGCACTACGATGAGGCGAAAGACAAACAGGTTCAGGATATGATTACAATTGGATATGCAGCTACCAGAGCTGATGGCTTGCAAATGCTTGCTGATTACAATAATAATCCATTTGATACCAAGGCTGCTAAGATGACATTTTCAGATGTCTATGAAGAATGGTCAAAGCGTAAGTTTCCTACTATATCTGAATCTAATGTAAAAGGGTACACAGCATCCTATAAATCCTGTGAACCCCTTTACAACAAAATTTTCAAGGATATTAAATTAGTTGATTTACAGACTGTTATTGATACCTGCGGTAAGAATTTTCCTACTCTCAAGAAAATCAAAGTCCTGTTTAACCAGCTATTTGATTATGCTTTGAAAAATGATATTTGCAACAAAGATTATTCAAGCTTCGTTGATATTGTTCAATACAAGGATCGTAACCCTAACAAATACGATAGAAACAAGTTTGAGAAAAATGAAATTGATATTATCTGGGAACAAAAGGAAGACAAATATTATCAGATAGTATTGATGCTCCTATATAGCGGAGTCCGTATCTCTGAAATGCTTGATTTGAAGAAAGAGAATGTTCATCTGAATGAACAGTATTTTGATGTTATCTGTAGTAAAACAGAAAATGGTATCAGAAAAGTTCCAATAGCAGACAAAGTTCTGCCATATTACAAAGCTTGGTATGAATCCTGCCCTGAATGTGAATATTTACTTCATACAGAAGCTGGAAAACATTTTGAATACCGAAACTACTACGATAGCTATTTCAAGCCATTGATGGAACAGCTAGGTATTAATCGTACACCTCACTGCTGCAGACATACATGCATCTCAATGTTAGCAGAAGCTGGTATTAACCAGACGATTATCAAAAAGATTGCGGGGCACTCAGGTGCAATGACACTCACAGAGAAAGTGTATACCCACTTTGATATAAAGGAGCTTGTAGATGCGATTAATAAGATTTAAACAAAGAAAAGGACATTCCCCAGTATCTCTACTGAAAAATGTCCTATACATATCAATATCTTTGTTGCATACCTGCTGCATATGTGTTGCATTCGATGTAAATTCCAGCACATCTGACGGCATTCCACAACTTCTGTAACCCTTGAAAAATGGGCTTTTCTTGATATCTTCGTTCTTGAAAGATTATCTCTTTGAGAACTGTGGTGCTCTACGAGCTGCTTTAAGACCGTATTTCTTACGTTCTT
>OHEZ01000733.1_pt1 | contig 17957 bp, 21 predicted proteins | sample 1567391 | NCBI WGS metagenome assembly OHEZ01 (sample SAMEA3879518, study PRJEB24766) | human gut metagenome | biome: human-associated habitat; feature: feces | place: USA | collected 1985/1987
AGGTGTATCGGACGCTGTAAGAGTTGCCGCGCTTCGTAATATATGCCATACTGTTGCCTCCTTATCAAGCTGCCCGATTGAGCCACGCATCGAAGCTGTCCTTCGGCACACGGATGCTTCCACCTACCCGCAGGACACGGAATTCGGTGGTGTTGTTGCACAGATTGTAAGCAGAACGCAGGCTGATGGCCAGCATTCGTGCAATCTCTTCCACCGTGTACACCAGCTTTGTGGTTGCCGGGCTGTCAGTCGGAGACTTGACGGCATTGGTTTGAGCGACCATTTCCATTGTAGTGGGGTTTGAGTCTTTTTGCAAGGACTTATTCGTATAATTTTTGAATTTCAAATCTTCGGTCATGTCGGGCCGATTCAAATTCATAGGCAAGCCTCCAATTCCTTGTAGCCGGGTGACTTCTACATACACCTGGCAATTTTTGTTTTCCGATATTTTCGGTTTATCCGATCAAAAGTTTCAACCGCTCCAGCTTTTCCTGCGCGTTCTCCTTCCGTAAACTAACCCCAATGCAGGAAATCGGAACGCACATTTCCAATAGGCGGTCATAGATGCGGGCATGAGCAGTATCTTGTGGGTGTCGTATCTCGTTCAGCGTCAGGTTGGTGGTGACAATCAGCGGCTTCCGGCTGCGGTATCGGCTGTCCACGATGCTGTAGATCTGTTCCAGTGCGTACTCGGTGCCACGCTCCATGCCGAAGTCGTCAATAATAAGCAGGGGATAGCGGCAGAGCTCGTCCACGACCTCATTTCGCCCGGAAAAGTTGCGGTTCAGCTCGTTCAGGATTCGGGCAAAGTTCGTCATACGCACAGGCACTTCCTGCTCCATCAGAGCGTTTGCAATGCACCCAGCAAGGAAACTTTTGCCGGTGCCCACACCACCCCAGAGAAGAAGCCCAAGGTTCTCTGCGCGCATGGTATGCAATTGCTCTACATAGCGGTGTGCGTGGTGCATCTGTGGGCTGCGGCCATTGTCGTTTTCAAAGGTCCAGTCCAGCATTGACGGGTCAGAAAATCCCTCTGCTTTCAGCCGCCGCACAAGGTCGTTGTGCTTTTGCTGGCTGATAAAGGCTTCCTGTTTTTCTCTTTCCGTGCGCTGGCAGCTGCATTCAATGGGGTGCTTGTTCTTGCCCATCAGGGCAATGCCCTTTGCAAAGAATGCTTCTTTTGGGGTATGACATTTTCCGCAATAAAGCAGACCGTCCTTGCCATAATAATCTTCGGGATTTTCGGGAATACTGGAAACGGACTGTTCAAAAATTTTTTCAATCGTCTTTATAGGCTTTTTCCTTCCGTGAATGTGTAGTCCGGGATGCCCGGTGTCGATTTTCGTTCTGTTTTCTGCCGTTTCGCCCAGATGCGCAGGGTGGCAGCATGGTCGGCGTACTTCTTACCTGTAGACTGGATATAAGCCGAAAGTTGCTCGATTAGGCTGTCCAGCCCGAAGAAATCGGCTTTAAGCCGCTTGTACTCCATCGCTGTTAAAAAGACGTTCTGATATTCGCCAAAGGTCAAATGAGCATCTGTTGTTTTTATCAGGTGGCTATCTTTCAGGTTGTTCTTATTACGTTGGTTAGTGGAACACTTTTGTTCCATGGAAGATATCATTTCTGTTCCATCAGGTAGAACAGAATCGTTCCATGCAGGGGAACATTTTTGCACTGTCGGAACTTTTACAAAGATGCTGTTGGGCACAGTAATGCGACCTTTTCTGCGCTCAATCAAATCAGCATCTTCCAGTGAACGCAACGCACGTTTAATGCTCATGGAGCTGCATCGTAGAGCTTCGCTCAATGATGAAAGTGGGAAAATCACATAGACGAAGCCGTGCTCATCCACCCAGTTGTTCTTTTGGGAAAGCGTTGCTCGGTCAAGCAGCAGGGGATAGAGCAGTTTTGCCGTGTGACTTAGGTCTGTATCCAGCAGAAAGCGGGGATAGGGTAGATATTGTGGCAAGGGCGTAGTGGCAGTCAGGTAGTCGGAAATAGAATTCACCTCCAGTGTTTTACATCAAAATATGGCGCAAAGGTCTGCAACTCCTGCTCCGAAAAAGTTGACAGGCAAAGATTTGCGAATTTCTGCCCGCAGCTCGCTCGGCTTTTTCAGTGGGCCATTTTGACCCACTGATTTTTACGGAGTGGGAGTGACGTGTTACAGGTAAAACCGAAGTTATCAAAATGAGAACTCCGGTGGCTCTGCCGCGGATGCAATCAAGTTATCATTTGGGTGGGAACCTGATTTCAGATGACAGCCCAAATTCCCACTTTGGGGATTTGGGAGTGAGCAATTTAAGCATTACGGTTTTTTGGCACTTCCCAGAATGGGAAGTGCCACTTTACGGGTGTGTGGTGGATAATGAAAAGCATTATTTGCCCAAACGTTACGGATGCGTGGCGGTTATCAAAATGGTAACAGCCACTTTCGCACAATAAAGCGTTGCGATTGTTTGGTTGATGGTCAGAATGACCACCAACCAAGCATTCTCTGTTATGGCTGAGTGGTAAGTGGACATCTTGTCCATTTACCACTTCCACCGAGTGAGAATGGAAAGGTGGTGAGTTACGGTTTTCGTAACCCAGCACAGAGTGACCGTGTTACGGTAATTTGGTAAGTACTGAAAAGCAGCACTTACCAGATTTCACCGTGGCTTGACAAAATGTCAAGTCGAGGTTAAGCGTAACATGGATAGAATCAATGTGTTCAATTTGAACACATTGAACGGGGCTTCGACAGTTCGTACCATGTGGTCAAAATGTCCATATGGTACGAGCTGTAACGTAGAAGATGTTTCTGGTGAATGACGCTTTGTGTCATTCACCACATCAACTGGCCATTTTGACCAGTTGATATTGGGTGTGCCGTTCTCCCTGCATGGATTTCCTGCCCCCTTCCGGCGGCGTTTTCCGGCTCGCTCTTACGAGGTCTTCGCCGGGTATCCCATGCAGACGGTCATGCGGTTTTCAAGGTGCGGTACTGGATCTGGCAATAAAAAATCGCCACACAACAACCTGAATCTGACCATCTCTTCCGGGATGACCTTGGTTCGGGTTCGTTATGTAGCGATAAGAAAGTCAAAAACTTGCTCCGGCTCCTTCGGGAGCCGAGCTGGAACTCTAAGTAAATATGTTATATTAAATTGTTAAAATAGACTACCACAAAAATCGAGCTGTGTCAACAAAAATATTTGAAAATACGCCACTTTCGGCGGGTTGCAAGAAAAGGCGATGAAAACTTTGGCAAAAAGAGAGAGGGCTGGATGATGCCAGCCCCCTTGTGGGGCATAATGCCTTTAGAGAATAAGATGCACAGTCAGTGCAAGTTTGTGCTGAATATCGGGTTTGGGCGAAGCCCAAAAATTGCGAGTTGGTACCAACTCGCTCTGCTTGCTACGATTGCAAACTCGAAAACTTCCTGAGCAAAAAATAACCGTCCGCTTCAAGTTGAACTTAAAAACGGACGGTCTCAATTGCAAAATGATTTTCAAATCTGGGAAGCACATTGAGAGGCTTCATAGTTGTAGCAAGCAGTGTCTTCGTATATACAAAGACCATTTTGCTTTGCAAAATACTTGTTGGGAACACCCAAACCCTTGATCTGCATTGTGCCGATGCAGGCTGTGCATTTTTGCAAAACACTTTTTTGACATTCCGCAGGAGTGTGCAACTATTACATATCACAATTGCCCATAGTACGTTGATTTTAGCGTTCAAGAGAGTATAATTATAGCAATTTTCAAAAATAAGGCGAATAACCGCAGAAATGGAACCAACCTGAGTAGTCAGAAGGAGAAACAATCTGAAAAGCACGTTGGATGGCATCAGGAAGAATCTCCAGTGTCCTAGCCTTGAGTTTACGTAAAAGAAATTTTACCTTCGACCAGATCTTTTCAATGAAATTTAGGCCGCGTCTATACGGTGGAAGATAAATGTATCGAACGCCGGAACTGTCCAGCGGATTTTTCACTGCCTTTGGATGGTGCGACTTCATATTATCCATTATGAGGACAGAATTGCCGTTCAGATGAGAAAGTAAATCAATTTCCAGATACAATGAGCGCTCTGTCGGAACATGCCGACCATCTGGGTTGGTATGTTCTGGCTTTTTTATGCCCATTTGAACGTCCGCCGGCGGCTGACCGGGTTTGGCATACAAAGTATTCGCTCCACAAAAGCTCTGTCGTCGCCCTCGCATTTACAGATTGTGCTCAATACGATCGCTGTAAAAAGCGGATAGGGCAGGATCTTTGGACGCAAAAATGGTTTTAAAAAATAATTTTTCTGTTTTTTTTTGCCGCTCAAGGCTTTGCTTTGGACAAAAGACGTATTTGCGATATTTTTTGCGGATTTCCGATTTTTGACTAAAGAATGGTCCCTCGCCAACATGATTTAATAGTATCGTACCTCAAACCTGACAGCCTAAGGCGACATAGAAAAGGAGAAAAGACTATGTGCATTGCTAAAAATGAAACGATGGATCCTCAGACGACCGAAGTTGTTTGCTCTGATCCGGTCATCCATGCGGAGCTCACTCCCGATTCCATGATCCCGGAAAGCCCCGAGTGTCCTGATGACAAGGACTCCGAGACTGCCCAGAAAATCGCAGCTTTGAATCGCCTCATTGAGCTGATGTCCGGCATGGGCGATCTCGTCTCCGATATGGACGGAGAGGAAGATATTTCCGATGAAGAGGACGACGGCGGCGATTTTGACGATGACGATGCAGAAGATGAGGTGGATGATGAAGAGGACGATGACGACGAAGAAAACTGTGACGCTGAAGATTCCGATTCCTCTTTTGGGGATGCTCCCGTCGGCAAAGGCGTGATCCTGCGCAGCAGCTTTAAGAGCAACTCCGCTTACTGTGACGCGGTGGTTCGGTCCATGCTGCGGCTCGCACAGAAGAAGGGTCTGCATCCGATTCCTCACACCATCCGCGAAGGCGTCAAGGTGTTTTCCTTTGACAAAACGGCTCACGGCATTGATGTGGACGGCCACATTCTGTGCGAGTACAAGCTGTGCAATTTTCGCATTGAGTTCCGGATCAACGCCGAGAACCTGCCCGGCCGCACTCCGCTGATCGACTACTTCTGTCAGGACAAGAACTTTCCCCTGCGCTACGGCAGTGTAATCATGGATCACAGTGATGGCGAGAAGAAAATCGAATATTCCTCCTGTTTTTACGGCGCATTTTCGGAAGAAGCCTTCCTGCGCTACTGGGATGCGTTGGACGCAACACTGAGCGTATATCTGCAGGACTTCACCCGCATCGCTTCCAAGAAGCTGAACCCTGAGCAGCGCCAGCTGGTACGCCGGATGATCGGTGAATTGTCTGTCAACCTGTCCTCCCGCGTTAAGCCGGAGAATCAGGTCGTCTTTGACCGCGCATCCGAAGCATTGGGCGGCAGCCTGAGTCCCCGCAGCCAGAAACTGCTGAACTATCTGGTTGAGCACGCTCACTGAGCTTTCCCTGAATGATTCGCCGGGCAAAAACTATTATCTTACTATAAGAAAGGAGTCCCTATGGATCACACTCTTGATACATCTACGCATGAAAAGCTGCTGAAGGATATCCGTGAAACTCTGCAGGGACTCTCCGACGAAGGCCTGCACCGGCTGTATCCAGGCATAAGCCGGGAAGAGTTCCTAAGCCAGCTGCAGAAAGACGAAACCTCGCTTCTGGCACAGTTACGGGCCCGGACCGCTGCCGGGCCCGGTGCAGGCCCGGCAGCAGTCCGCTGGTTCGACAAACCGCTTAGCGGCTTGTCCAAAGAGGGGCAGGAACATCTGAACGAACTGACCGAACAGCTTCATTCTCTGGGCGGTTCGTCGCACGTAGATCAAAAGCAGCTCCGTTACCTGAAACAACTCCGGAAGATGCGCCTGAATGTTCCCGAATTTTACCGCAGTAAAGTCGAGCCCAAGGCATTCTATCGCCATCTGGTCGATTTCTGCCAGGTGCATGATATTCCTGCAGAGATCGTGCACCGCGTTGTGCCTGATCTGGTGGATTATCTGGAAACCGGTCATATGCGGCCGATCATCTTTGTCGGCGAAAAAGGCTGCGGTAAAACGACGGCCGTCCGCCTTCTAGCCGAGGAAGCGCTGTATCTGCCCACCTATGTGATCAAGGTGCCTCAGATGAGCTTTTCTCACGGTATGACCGGCACCTGCGGGAGCTACCAGTCTGCTGATGCAGGCTGCCTTGCCAAAGCGCAGCTCCGTGCAGACAGTCTGCTGGTGGCTTATGTGTTCGACGAGATTGACAAGACCGTTCACGACAGCAGCCACGCCAGCGTTGAGGACGAACTGTTATCCATCACGGATGAATCATGCTGTGATGTTTACGATAATTATCTGGAAAGCAGGGTCGTCGCTCTGGAGCACTGCCCCATCTTTATGACTGCTAACGATCTAGAGAAAGTCTCACCGCTCCTGGCTGATCGGTGCACGGTGATCCGGTTCCCGAACGCAGACGCCGCGCGCATCAAATCCATTTCCCACAAATATATCGAGCAGAAGCAGTCAGGTCCGCTTTACCGTATGATCCGCTTTGACTACGACCTGCTGGATGCCCACATCGATAAGCTGAGCCAGTACGGCATCACATCGTTGCGCAAACACCAGCAGATGATCGAAGCCGTTTTGGACTGTGCACTGAACAAAGCACTTGTGCAGGAGGATTCTAACGACCCGGTCTCTGTCACCGAAGCTATGTTTGCGGATGCCGAACAGAGTATTCTTGGTACGGTAAAGCGCCGCACCGGGTTTATTCGCTGAAACTGCGAATCGCTCCTGCTTGTATCAGTGCGGCTCTTAAAAAATGCGTTCTGATACTTTGCTACAATAGGATCAGGGATCGGGAAAAGACTGTGCGGACGGACATCAGCCCCGATGAATCAGATTTTTCCGAGCCTGTATGATATTCACCCACAACAGAAAGGATGTTCAATATGAAAATGCGTATCAACCACAATCTGCAGTGCGAGGTCGATGGCCGAAGGGATGACTGCAACCGCGAAGCTGGCCACTGCCATATCACTCGCAATGGCCGCCGTGTAGCACAGGTTTGGCTTTCTCCCGTGTGTATCGAGTCCGGCCATGATCTGGACCGCAATGAGGTGGATGTTGTGTATGACTTTGTCTCCGACAACGCCTACGCGCTGGCCAGAGAATACGAATACAACCGCGAGCATGGCGCCGAATAAGACCTGCTGAAAGTAACTCTGCTATTTACGAAAAGGATGTGTGCAAAATGCTGATCTCCGCTTCCACCTGGAATCTCCGGCTCAGCCATGAGTTCGAAGCCATGCAGGCTTTCCCCGTTTGCGATCTCTTCTCCTGGAAAATCGAGCCCCGCCAGAAACCGCCGGCCGTTAAGGCTTACCGTGTTACTTACAACGTAAAGACGATGATTCGTTCTCCCGATGGTACGCTGTGCCCGCAGTTTCGGACGGAGGCCCTCATCACCATGCCGGAGAACCCTGCCGGTAAGCCGGCCGCACGGATCGTTGGCGGTGCTATCCCGTTCCACCCCAACGTGTACCCTAATGGAGACTTCTGTATTGGTGATTTCTGGGAAAAAGATCCCAGTCTGTGGCATCTGGTGATCCGTCTTGGCAAGGTGCTTGCCTTCAGCCCGGACTGCACGAACCCTAATAGTGCGGCTAACCCCGCAGCCGCAGCCGACTGGAACCAGAAAATGCGCACTTCCAAACCCTATCCCTGCGGGCGTGTAGACTTCCCTCATCCCGTGGGCTATTGACTGTTTACACAACACGGTTCTATTTATGGAGGAAACTATTATGACGAAGCTTACTATCATCATCCGCTACAACGCCGAAAAGCACACCGTGCCCACTCAGTCCGATATCATCCTCGAAGACCTCATTCAGCAGCTGTCTGACCGCGGCGTGCTGCCCAACCAGACCTTCGTTGCAACCAAGTACGGCACCGAGACTGCCTTGGATCTCGGTGCAACGCTGGAGGAAAATGGCATTCAGGATAACGATGTCATCGACCTCGCTCTCCCCACCAAGGCGGGTGCCTCTCTGGCATTCTGAGTTTTTAAGCAGAACGTCTTTCCCAATCGTCCGGTGGCCGGAGTGTCCGGCCGCCGGCCTTTATGAAAGGAGTACATACCATGGAGACCAAAACAGACCGGCAGGAGCGTATCCCGCATTTTGAACAGGCCAGCATCCGCAATGCTAAGGTTATGGTAGTGGGCGCTGGAGCCAGCGGCAACGAGGTGCTGAAGAACCTTGCACTCATCGGTTTCGGGTACATTTTTGTGGCCGACTTCGATGATATTTCAACCTCGAATCTCAGCCGGACGGTGCTTTTCCGCGCGGATGACGTGGGTAAACGGAAAAGTGCAACGGCGGCCGAACGTTTTCTGGAAATGAACATTGAAGACACCGCTAAGGCGGACAGTTTTGACGGTGACCTTTGCCAGAAGATTGGAGAGGGCGTGATCCGCCATATGGATCTTGTGATTGGCTGCATGGACAACGAGCAGACCCGGCTGTATCTTTCCAACATTTGCCAGCTGCTGAACAAGCCGTACATTGACACCGGGATCGGGGGCTTTAACTGGAACGTTTTTGCCGCTTCCGGCAGCGCAGACTGCGCCTGCTATGCCTGTACGCTGAGCCCCAGGCAGGAGCGCGCCGCACTGAACCGCGTGCGCAACAGCTGCGATGTGACCCGCCGGAAGGCAGCGCAGGCCGGGCATATCCCAACCATCGGCATCTCCGCAGGCTCGGCGGCCTGTCTGGCTGTGCAGGAAGCTGTCAAGATCGTCCACCACCAAAAGAATCCTGATAGCCATCTTTGCCCGCCACGCTTCGGCTGGATGTCTCATTTTACGGCGGAAGAAAACCGTCTCCAGAATATCTTTTTCCCGGTGCGGAAGAGCTGCCCCCACCACGACAACTACGAAGCGCACGGCGGCGTGCAGGAGACCCTAATCTCTGCCCACTGGAAGCTGAAAGATGCGCTTGCCTGGGTGCGGACGCAGTATGGCCGCGACTATGCAATTGCGCTTTACAAGGACTGTGTTTGCGCAGAGCGCAGCTTCGTTACCACAGCGTACTGCAAGCACTGCGGAGAACCGATTGAGGTATACCGTCCGCAGCCGCTGCAGGATGAGGACCTGCTCTGCGCAAAGTGCCGCGGCAAACAGCCGGTGCAGCTTTCCAACGCGGTCCTGAAAAGCCTGTTCGATTCTTCGGATGAGGAGCGTCTGCAGGAGCTCACGTTGCTGGAACTGGGTATTCCGCTGATGCATATTGTAGAGTTCAGCCCCCGTGACGGGAACGGCGAGTCCCTGTACCTCGAGCTGACCGGTGACCGCGAAGAAGTTCTGCCCAATCTGCCGGAGTAAATCCATATAACACGAAAGGAGGTTTCTGCGTGCGCTACGAAATGACGATCACTCAGGCGGATCTGGAAAATCACTTTCGCGGAGAACGGGATCTAGTGAGTTACTCGCCTTATCAGGTGGGGGATAAAGTCGTCCGCTGCGGCAGCTGCCACGCGGTGGTCAAGACCAACTTTATCACGAATAACTGCTGTCCGCTCTGCGGTGCCCGGTTCGTTCCGGCCCCGGTCCGATCTGCAAGGGAGCAGCCCGTGGAAGCCGGCAGTCTCAAAACATTCTTCTGGCTTCTGATCGGCTCTGCTGGGTTTGCCATGTTTCCGCTCCTGTTTCCGACTGCGTTTTTCTTCCTGCAGGAAGCAGCTTTCGGTGTTTCGGCCTCTTATTTGTTTGCGTTTTTCTGCGCAAGTAGTCTGATTGCAGCATTCCTCCTCTATGCCGATCAGGACAATCAGCGCATTTGGCGGAATGGCGGGGGAGGTCTGCTCATTCTGATCCCGGCGGCTGCACCTTACCTGATCCTTACGGCTGTCTGGTGTGTGCTGCTCATTTTTGCTGTTGCAGCAGCGCTGATCGGCTGCATTCTCCTGATCGGCATTCTAGCATCTTTTTCCGAATAACGAACAAAACAAAGGAGCGAAATTTATGGAGCATACTGCTTTATCCCGCCAGACTCCCGAGACCGGCACCGCAGCATGGTCCAGCTGCACGCCGCGGCTGCTGGTCTACACCCCCTATGCAGCCCGGCGGCAAAAGGAATTGACCGGCTGGCTGCGCGATGATTTCCCCCGCAACAAAAACGAGCAGGGCGGCTGGTTGATCGGCCGCTATCTCCGGGATGCTTCCGGCAAAATCGTGCAGGCCGAAGTCACGGAGCTTCTGGAAGCCAAAGCTGACTGCCGGCAGCCCGGCTATATCGAGTGGAGCGCCATGGAGGAGATCCGCCTGCAGCAGGAGTTTTTTAGTCTGAAAGAGCGTCTTGCGGTATCCGATCCTGTTGGTGCAGAAGAGCTTGCCTGCATCGGCTGGTGGCACACGCATCCCAATGATCTGCCGGTATATATGTCCGCCACAGATGTCGAAACGCAGCGCCTGAAGTATTACAAGGCCGAAAAATATGCTGTGGTCCTGAACCCGCACAGGGGAGTCTGGAGAGCCTTTGCAGGCGCTGATGCCGTGGAAGTCCCCGCTGTCATGCTGACAGAGCCGTCCGTTTCTGAACCGCAGCGGAGTGCCCCGCCGCATAAAGCAAAAAACGCCAAGCATCGGAAAGAAAAGCGCCGGAAAAGGAAGTGAACGAGATGGCAGCACTGGACAGGGTAACCCCGACACCGGGCTATGTCTGCACTCAGCAGGAACGCATCGCACCGCGGCCCGGCTTTAAGCCGACATTGCTTCATACACGGATGCTGCCCGAAGGAAGCATTGTGAAAAGCACCGAAGCCGAATATTGTCCGGTCTGTCTGGGGAAAAAGCTCCGGGAACGCATGGTGGACGGACGGCCCGTCTGGCACTGTGATGAATGCGGGAATGAATGGTAGGGAAGGAGCGTGCTGAAGGATGATCGCACCCGCTTTCTACCGCTCGCTCCTCACGCCTGCAGAACAGCTTGCCTACCGGCAGCTCGTCACAGGTCTTCTGACAGGGAAAGGCACTATCTTTATTCCTCAAGGTATGGTGCCGACTGCGCAGCTGCACCGGGTCGTTCAAGCTGTGCATTTGGATCACCCTGAACTTTTTGAGATTCAGTGGTGGGAATACCGGTTTGCAGCGATGCCGGACGGTTCATATCTCCGCTTTCGGCGGATGCTGGAGCCCGGGCCTTCTGAGGCGATCCGCAATTCTTTGAACACAAAAACAGCCTGTCTGCGTCAGAAACTCGCGGACAGCCCCTCGGTTGAGGATGCTTATCTTCAAATTGCAAAGGAGATCGCATCCACAACAAAATATGTGGACTCCGGCAGCGCATTCTGGGATCACACTCTTGTGGGGCCGGCGCTCCGGCACACGGCAGTATGCGAAGGTGTTTCCAAATTCTTTCTCTTCTGCTGCCAACGCGCCGGACTTCCCTGTGCAATCGTTACCGGAACACTCCACGGGGTGCCCCATGCCTGGAACATGGTCGAGCTCACCCCATACGGCCGGGCGTATTTGGACGTGACTGGTATGCTCCAATCGCGCTTTCTCTGTACGCCGCTGGATCCGTCCCCGTTTCAGACCGGGCAGCAGCTCCGGCGAAACGGCTATCAGTGGCCTTCCGCTTTTATCTGTCAAGTAACGTAAGAAAGGACTCTTTTAACATGGAAGAAAAAACTACCAGCACCTTCAGCAGTATCGTATGTTTTCACCAGACCGGGACCCATCACATTCAGGAGGGGAGTGACTGTGAAGATGTCTCGGTCGTGATCGAACAGGCGGATTTCCGCTTCTGGGGGCTGGCAGACGGCCAGTCCGAAAAAGAATATTGCAAAACCGGCGGCAGGGCCGTACTTTATGCGGTTGCTGCCCATTTGCAGAAGAAGGGGCTGCATACCCTTGCACAGCATGGGTATCTTGATGAAGTGCAGTACGAACTGATCCGAGTCATCCGCGACAGTCTGACTGCCCTGAGCAAAGAATACCGGGCCGACCCTTCGGAATTTGCATCCACGCTCCTTGCCTTTGCACAGGACCCTGTTACACAGGAGTATATCGCTGTGCATCTTGGCGATGGCAATATCCTTGCACTTGATCAGGATAACCATATTTCGGTTCTTTCCGGAGCAGAGAACGGTATTACGCATGAATACACATGGCTTACCACTTCGGCAAATTCTATGCAGCACCTGCGGATCCAACAGGGGACTACAACGGACATCAAGCGCCTTGTGATGGTAACGGATGGCGCGACGGTGCTCTGCTGCGGCTGCAACATTGTTGCGCACGAAAACATTCTTACCGCTGCCGATGCCTGCAGCAGGATCCCCGGAATGATCCGGCAAAGCGCCCCCGAAGATGATGCCAGCTGCATCATTGTCGATTTTTAACAGTTTTTGCCGGACATCTTTGTATTATGTATCATTGAAGGTATTCTGGGAAAAATATATAATATTTTATGCAATATCATTCAATCCGGAGGCACAAGATGGGAAATTATACGAAATCGATTCAGAGCGGCTTCTATGAGATGATCGAAAAGGACATTACAGACATCTGGTCTGAACTGAATATCAACACTGCTGCCATTACCTCTGAGGATTGGAAGGCTTATTTCACTAGCGTCGTGGCAAAATACAAAGTATCCATGCGCTTTGCCCTTATGCGGATTCTGTTTGAAATTGCCAGTGACCTTCCGCCCGAAAAGATCACGGACAGTGATTTGAAAAAAGGCTTTTCGGTGCAGGGCATCGGCGATTTTCCTGATATTACGATCTGCCACGCAGAGGAGCTGGACCCGGCCGAGATCCAGCAATATAAGGATCTGCTTTTGAAGCGTGTAACCGAAAGCAACCCGAAAGGCAAGCCGAGACTCTTTGAACAGGCAGACACTTTGATTGATTCAGCATTGGCACTTCCGGCAGAAGGTTCCAAGAGCCTTCTGTCAAGGGAACAGATCATTCTGCTGGGTCACCTTGTGGATTTCTCCTATGCGGACATGCAGTTTCTTCTGCTTCGCGTTCTGGGTGATAACGAGGTGGGGTTTTCTTTTAGTGCATCGTCCGATCTGATCGATATTTATTGTTTCTTAAAGCACAAGAACGCTGATGCAGTCAACAGGCTCAAGCGCTGGTATGCCAATGGACCCGCGACGTGCGAAAAAGTCGAGGAGGAAGAAAAAAGTATCTGCTGCACGCAGGACATCGCCAATTCTCTGGAAAACCGGTTTCTGAAGATGAAAGAAAAAAAATTCCAGTTCTACATGACCCAGAACGCATCCGTTCTCGACCTCAAGCCCAAAACGGCCCACAAAGTCTATCTGAACCTTGCGGGATACGCGTCCCTCTTCTTCGGGGGCTTTACGATTCATGACGACACCGTAAGGGCACTTTCCAATTTTAACGATGAAATCACCAAACTGATGGCTTTGCGCGGCCTGAGCCGGGAAGCAAAATCTCTTTTCTTCACCAATTTCAAACCGGATGCAGAAAAATGCGGTCGGTATGCCGACATTCTTGTCTCTGAGAACTGCGAACTTGCCACCGACTTCAGCATTCACGAAAGGGACAAGAAGCTGTTTTATCACGTTCCCTTTGTGGATGGGCACGGAAAAGTCAATGTTCGCGGGACACTGAACAACAATATCCAGAATCGCATCACTCGGATCCTAATGGGGGAAACTGCCCCGCAGAAGAGCGACATTCTTTACTTGTTGTGGGTGGTGGCCGGGTTCCAGTGGATCGGTGAGGATACCGGCTCTGCTGCCGAAAAAAGAGCGCTTCTGAATGATTTCCTCGCCGCTGCTTCCTGTGTGCTGAAAGCGGCTCTCCTCCCTGCGTTTTACCCGCCAAGTGTTCTTGAACAGACTATTCTGACGAGCATTGTGCAGGAGGGACCGGAGCGTTCGCCAGCAGTGGTGTATGAGGATATCTGTTCAGCATTTGTAAAGAAAAGGAACCGGTAAAAGCTCGCGCAGTGTCGGCTCTGATCTAGAATAAACATTCCAATCTTCTGCCGGAAAGGAGGGAGCTTTTATGGGGATTCGTATTCCTCTCAAGGCTGGAACCGTCATCAGAATGCCGAATCAGGGCAAGTACATCATTGAGGAAAAAATCGGGGAAGGCGGACTCTCCTTGGTTTACTCCGCAAAGACGATGACAAACGGCTATCCTGTCATCATTAAAGAGTTTTTTCCTTACGGGTACGCCCAGCGGGCAGTCAGACCGGTAAGGGCGGCAGACGGGACTATTTTGGTACGCAAGGGCTGCGTTTATGCCGAGGCTGGTTCTGAAGAACGGTTCCAGCGTTGCCTGAAAGCGTTTGAACAGGAAGGCCAGTTCGGGAGCGTTGCGCACCTGACCAGTTTTCAGGTCATCTCCTTTGCCGACTGCGGGGACGGCTATGCGGTTCTTCCCGGGTGGAGCAGCGACACCTGTTCTTTGGAGGATTTGGTAAACGGGTGGCTCGAGTCCCCTCCCGGTGCGATTGATCCAGTATTCTCGGACCTCGGACGTGTACGGTTTGCTCTGGTCATCATCAGCAGTCTGCTGACCGCACTTACATCCCTCCATGAGCAGCTCCATTTACTGCATTTGGATATTTCCCCGAACAATATCGTCTGGGCTGGCCAAAGCCGTACCTCCCCGCAGCACGGAACAACATTCCTCACCGATTTCGGCTGTTCCGTGCTCCTTGCAGAAGGCTCTTCCTTCCCGGCCGAGTACGTCTTGAGCTGCAGCAGGGATTATGCCGCACCCGAATACCAGGACGGAAAGCTGGACTGTACGACTGATATTTATGCCGTCGGGCGGTTATTGGCTTTCCTCTGCCGTGGGCATCGTGCTTTTGATTTGCACACGACTCCGGAAGCTGAGATACAGCGGCTGAAGATCCCTGACAGGCACCGCCAGACCTTATCAGCAATCCTGAAAAAAGCCACAGCCGTGTTGATGACCGAACGCTACCCATCTGCCAGAGCAATGCAGGAAGCTGTGCAGCTGCTTCTGGATGCGATGCCGCTTCATCCTATCAACGAAAACAATACGGACGCGTTTACGCTGTACTCTCTGAAATTTTTAATGGAAGGTAGCCGAGCCACCCATTACAGCTGGGCGAACGAATTGTGTGACAGGCGCGGCGTGTCCATTGATATCCCGGAATTCGCCTGCTGTCCGATTGCCAGCATTCCCAGCGGACGTTTTTCAGATGACCGCCGCTTTCTGCAAACGACCCTTCCGGAAGAGATCTTCGACTATCTACAGAAAAAGATCAATGCCTCACCCGACCCAAGGCAGACTCTTGGCCAGATCATGTCCGGTAATTATCCCGATCTCTGGAAAAGAGAGCTTTCCTCGATGTTTATGAATTACGGTCTGAACCGCCTGTTTGCGATCTGCCGCTCCCTGCTGACTGCAGAAAGAGCCTTTGATACGGACATCAACCTGCTGTTTCACCTTCCCGGGGATGACATTGACTACTTTCAGCGCTGCTTTTTGGAGTGTTCCGGCGGTGACCGCAGCAAGGGGCTTGCGCTGCTAGTGCTTTTTGCGCTTTTAGGAAAAGGAGAATTCGGCTTTGCACACCTTGCGAGACACAGCCCGTCTGAGCTGCGCAGAATGTTCGACCAATGATGTGACCCTGATCTCAAGGGGGGTGGACAACATCAGCAACTTTTCATCCTCGGAAGAGCAGTCTTATTTCTCCTTTGATCAAACATCCCTGAACGATAGCCTCCGGCCAAACCAAGCGTTTTTTGGCGATTTTATCCACCAACAAAATGCACATCGATTCCTTTCTCCCGATGAAGTGGCTGCTATCCAGGAAAACCCCTGCCAGGCAAGGAGGATTGTCCACTCCATTACCAGAAAAAAGCTCAAAGGGAGTGATCAGCAGTTTCTCGAGATTGTTGACCTTCTTCTGGATCAGGGACAGAATCTTCTCTCCCTTGAGTTATGTACATATGCTCTGCTTTTCTGTGCGAAGAAAGGCGACTTTTTCGCAGCTCAGATCGAAGCACTCCTTGAGCTCAACGGAGTGATTACTGTTTCATCCGAGATGATAGGGAATTTCAATCTCGAATTTCAGCGGTATCCCATTTACCGCCTTGGCAAAGCGATTTGCCGGCTGCTCCTGTCTCTGGCCGAGATTCTTCCTGGAGCGCAACAAAAAGAATATGCAGAAAAAGGGTTCTCCTATGCAGAAACGCTGAAAAAAATGGAGCCCAAAAATGAATTTGGATACTATTTTGAGGCCCGGTTTCTCAATTTCATCGCCCCTTATGAGGCCGAAAAGCGGCTGTGTATGTATGTCATGCTGGGGAGGCCAACCGACCCGGCTCAACCACTTGTAGATTCTGCCGAACGGCTCAACTGTCCCCGATGTTGTGATCTTTACATCAGAAATTATCTGCTTCCTCGCGGAATTGAGACAGCACTGGATCTTGTTAAAGACATTGCTGAAAAAGGAAGTTTCTATTCCTCTTGGCTTTTATTCCAGAAGCTTCCTGCAAAAGAAGAACGGGAATTGAAAGCACTTCAGGAATCTTTTCAGGAAATATTCCAGAAAGCGGTTTCTCTTACGCCGCAAATAGGTGATTGTTTCAAGAATCCGTCGCAAAAATTTTCTGATGCAGGTTCCACCTATCGGAATAACAACCTTTTGAACACCATTATTACAAACAAGGAGTAATGCACTATGGATGAAGACATGCTGAAAAGACTGGCACTCTTAAAGGCACTGCAAGATGCGAATGATCACGATAATCCTAAAACACAAGATTCTGAGAACATTTATGTTTCATCGATCCGCGATGCCAATATCCTTCTTAAGATGCATATGGATGAGAACAGCGCAGCGTACCGAAAGCGTCTGGTCAGTTACGTTACCGATCCGGCAAATCAGGTGCGGAGTGAGTGCGATGTGTACCATAACTTTATAATGGATCTCTTCCGATGTGGTGACTTCCTTCTCGCAATTCATATCTGCGATTTCGCATTGTCCTTTGCACCCTATAACCGCGATATGCTCGCAGACGCAATCAACGCCTGCGCCGAAAGCAGCCAGTTTGAAAAAGGGGAAGAATACCTCGGCCGTGCTTTGGAGATCCCCAAGGAGCTTTGGTCGTTCCGCCTTTTTCTTTACTCGGTAAGCTTTCTAAAAAACAAGCTCAGCGCCTATCCAATGGATGCGCAGTTGTATCAGCGCGCACTTGAGCTTTCAAAAGAGTATCAAAAATTTTACCCATTTGACGAGCATGGGTACAACCAGGAAGCCGAGCTTCTCTTAATGATGAATAAACGCAGTGAGGCGATTTTAATTCTGAAGAAATACATTAAGAGTCTTTCCCCTGATCCTAAAGATTCAGAATCTCGGCTTGTTACCGCCCAGTGTTGTGTCACACTTCTCAATACGCTGGATGACAGCAGTAACTACCAGGATATTATTGACGTCGCCGAGATCGGATTGCGGAATACAACACAGGAACAGCCTTCGGCCTTGATCTGCTTCTTCGTCTATAGAAAGGCTCTCGCGATGGACGCCAAGTGCCATGCTGATAGCTTCAGAGATCAGGAGTATCTTGCTAAGACGTTGAAGACCTACCAGTCCGCCTATGATCTGGATCAGAACCGCCAGTTCAGCAGCACTATCGAACAGCGCTATGCCGTTCTGAGACCTTATGTAAAGAATTTCAAACCGCTGGTCAAGCGCCATCTGTACGTTCTGGAAAAAGAGAATGCAGAAGAAGCGACATCCTTTGATCAGCTTCCCTGATATTCTGGCTAGAGCATCTGCCGACATCGATGCATTTGACAGCGACGTTTGGCTGGGCAGCAATGTGATCGTTTTACCGGGTATAACCATCGGCAACAATGTCGTTGTGGCGGCGGGTGATGTTGTGACCAAAGATGTACCGGACAACAACCTTGTGTGTGGG
>OHEZ01000742.1_pt1 | contig 17634 bp, 16 predicted proteins | sample 1567391 | NCBI WGS metagenome assembly OHEZ01 (sample SAMEA3879518, study PRJEB24766) | human gut metagenome | biome: human-associated habitat; feature: feces | place: USA | collected 1985/1987
ACAGGTGCAACGTATTTAATCATAATATCGAAAAGTTTTTGACGTTTGAATGCTGATGATATGCGTTCTTCATCGTGTATTGAGTTGACGCCGATAACGTTTGCGACAAATATACAGGTAAGCAATGCGCATATAGGCATAAGTATTGAATTTGTGGCAAAGTCCATCATATCAAGAATTGTCATACCGCCTAAAGTCGCTTTATCCCAAACATTGTATCCTAAAATCGGCGGTATACCGAATAAGAAAGAACCGATACCTGCACAGATTGTTGTCTTATTTCTGTCCCAACCGAAACGGTCACAAAGCGAAGAAACGATAGCCTCCATAATTGAAATGGAAGAAGTAAGTGCGGCAAGCAGAACAAGTATGAAGAATACACTTCCTATAACCGTTGCCATACCCATGCTTTCAAATACCTTTGGCAATGTCACAAACATATTTTTTATCAAATGGTTGCATATTTTAAAACTCCTCCTGTATGTATTATACGCTTTTATACAAATTCTAAACAATGTATTCAACTTTTTTTTCATTTTGTGCTATTGTACAAGAAAAGGAGGCTAATTGTATGGAATTAAATGTAAGAGAAGAAAAGTTAAAAGGTTTATTTAAACAGTTTCAAGTGGAACATAATGAGAATTGTAAAACAGTATTTATTGATAATAATGATGAAAATTTAGAAAACTATTTAAATGAATCGAATATGGTATATTTACATATGGTGGATAAAGAAGTTAGAAATCTTGATTTGACTAAAGTAAATACAATATTTGTGAATAAAGAATATGCGAGTAAATTAGAAAATGGAATTCAGGATGAACAAAGAATTCTAGAACTACTATTAAATAAATATCCCAATCTTAGAGTTGTATTAATTACAGATAAAAAGGGTGCTTATTATAAAGATAAGGACATGATGATTTACCAGAAAGAATTGGCTTCAAACTTTGATAAGAATCTATTCTTAGTTAAATATATGGCTTCAGAATTAAAGGGGAATTCAGAAATGACATCTTTATATCGAGGCGTAAATCAGTAAAGACTACTAGATATGTTAGAGTACCTAAGACAAAAACTTGAATTCGCATACGCCTTTGGAATTAAAAGACTTTGGAGGTAGATTAATCCATGAAAACCACCCTACATATCTAGTAGCAATTTCCATTATAAAGGTCCAATGTGAAAAGATTGTTAAAAGTTAAAAAGTTTTTCAAAATATTTTAAAATACATGTGTAAATCGGTAAGTTGATATTTATCATCTTTCTCGTTATAATACAAATACAGAAAAGACTACTAGATATGGTGGTCACTCTGGATATTGCGAGAGCGCTAAATCCTTTGTGAGAGGTGGTTAGCGCTTTTTGTTTTCTTCATGCATAATAATGATCACTCGTATGAGTTGTAAAATAGCTATTAAAACAATAGTTACATCAATATTAATTTGAATTTGCATACGCCTATTCCTCCATCCCGGGGATCGAAAGTCTCAAGGGTTTATCCAGAGGAAACCACCTGCCATACCTAGTAGCAATATCTATTCTAAAGGTCCAATGTGAAAAAGACATTAAATCCCAAAACTTTTTGAAAAAACTAAAAATTAACCTATGATGATGTTGAATAACGTCTTTTGCGATGTAAAGGTAAAATATAACTTACACATATAAAATCTACTTTATATAAAGTGTATGCTGATAGCATACACTTTTGTTTTTTATATAGAAATTTATAGGAAACGGCTTACATAAGTGATATAATGCATGTAACATAATCACTTTATGGAGGACATTACAATGAATAATAAGTATGTATTGGGATTAGATATAGGAATTACGAGCTGTGGGTATGGAGTTATAGATCTTGAAACAGGTAAATTCGTAGACTATGGAGTACGTCTGTTTAAAGAAGGTACAGCAGAAGAGAATGAGAAGCGTAGAGGTGCTAGAAGCCGAAGACGGTTGACTTCAAGACGTCATACTCGAATTATGGACATGCAAAAATTGTTGAAGGAAAACGGCATAATGTCAGATGACTATCATCCTTTGCAGAATGTATATGAATTGCGTTGTAAAGGATTGAATGAAAAATTGACAAATGATGAATTAACGACTGCTATTTTGCATATTACAAAACACAGAGGCAGTGTTATTGAAACGGTTGAAGAAGATGCAAAAAAGAGTGACGATGAACTGAGTTTAAAGGCTACTTTGCAGCATAATGAACAGTTAATTAAACAAGGTAAATTTGTCTGTCAAATTCAATTGGATAATTTAAACAATAAGGATCATATTCGAGGACATGAAAATAATTTTTCGACAAAAAATTATGTAAACGAATTGAATGAGATATTACATCATCAAGAATTGAATGAACAATTAATTCAAAAAATAATTGATATTGTTGCACGAAGAAGAGCGTATTATGAGGGACCTGGAAGTGAAAAATCACCGACACCATATGGACGATTTATAGAAGTTGATGGGCAAATTAAAGAAATAGATTTGATTGAAAAAATGCGTGGGAAATGTAGCGTATTTCCAGATGAACTAAGGGCTCCTAAAATGGCGGTAACAGCAGACTTGTTTAATTTCTTAAATGATATGAATAATTTAACAGTAGATGGTAATAAGTTATGTCCAGAGGAGAAGAAGGGAATTTTAACTATAGTTAGTCAGAAAGGGAATATTACTTTACGTCAATTGGCAAAAGAATTAAATGTGGATGAAGTTGATATTAAAGGCTATCGTATAGACAAAAATCAGAAGGCTATTTTTACTGAGTTCAAGGGATATAAGAAAATTAAATCAATTTTAGAAAAAGAAGGATATTCAATTTCATTAAATGATTATGAAATGCTAGATAGAATTATTGAAATTCTTACGAATAAAAAGGGTATACAAGAAAGAAAAGATTACTTGTATCATTTGGAGTATAGACTTTCTGATTCAGTGGTAGATACTTTAGCAAATACAACAGGAATAACAGGCTATCATTCATTATCTTTTAAAGCATTGAATTTATTAAATAAAGAATTGTTTGAATCTGAAATGAATCAAATGCAGCTGTTACATGAATTGAAGTTGTTTGACAAGAATCGTGTTTCTCATAAAGGAAAAAAGAACATTGAATCAGACCCAGAAGCTATTTTATCTCCAGTAGCAAAAAGAGCGCAGAATGAAACTTTTAAAGTTGTAAATGCATTGAGAAAGAAATATGGAGAATTCGATTCCATTGTTGTTGAGATGACTCGTGATAAGAATTCAGATGAAAAGAAAAAGAGAATTAATAACTACCAAAAAAATCGAGAGAATGAATCTAAAGAAATGGATAAATTTTTGAATGAAAAGGGGTATGATCCAACAAAAATTAATGGAAAAACAAGAATGAAAATTAGTTTATATTTGCAACAAGGAGGCAAGAGTGCATATACTTTTGAACCTTTAGATTTAAATCGAATCATTAAAGACCCAACATATACAGAAATTGATCATATTATCCCAATCTCTATATCATTAGATGATTCTCAAAATAATAAAGTTTTAGCATTACATTCAGAAAATCAGGTGAAAGGTAATTTGACTCCTTTTATGGCATATGCTGCTAATAAATTTAATGGTATGGGATGTAGTTATCCAGAGTTTAAGACAAATGTTCTTTCCGATAAAAACATTCCATATAAAAAGAAATTAAATTTACTAAATGAAGAAAATATCACTAAAGAAGAAGTGGCTAAAAAGTTTATCAATCGAAACTTAGTGGATACTAGTTATGCTTGTCGTGTTGTTTTAAATATACTATCAGACTATTTCAAAGATAATGAGATTGATACAAAAGTTCATACAATCAATGGTCGAGTTACAGATTTGTTTAGAAAGAAAATTCATTTGGAAAAAGATCGTGATGAAAACTATTTGCATCATGCAGTGGATGCACTGATTGTGGCTTCTGTAAAGAAAATGAATCTATTAAATGGATACCTTGCAAGACAAGAACATGATTTCAATGATTTATATAATGAAGAAACGGGAGAAATTATTACAATTCCTGATGATAAAGTGTTCTATGATGAAAGATATATTCAGTATATTGTGAATTTGAAAACACTGTTCGAAGAAAGCAGTAATTATTATGATCATGTGATAGATAAAGAGAATATGCGCTTTAATCCAATTAAAATTTCTCATAAAGTAAATACAAAGCCAAATCGACAGATTGCAGATGAAACTATCTATAGTACAAGGAATGTAGATGGAACGGATTACTTGATTGAAAAAATACCTAATATTTATGATCCAAAAGATAAGAAATGTATTCGCCTAGTTCAAGATATACTAAATGGGGAAGATGAAAAATATTTGATGGCAAAGCATGATTCACAAACATTTGATTTAATTCGAGATATTGTAAAATATCATTATGAACAGTTTAAATCGGATTCAAAAATGTATAAAGTGACGAAGAAAAAAGGTGAAGAAATTATTACTTTAGTTGGAGAGAATCCTTTGACAAAATACAAGGAAGAAAATGGTACTATACATAAATATTCTAAAAAGGGAAACGGTCCTGAAATCATATCGATGAAATATGAAAGTGAAAAATTAGGGAACCATTTGGATATTTCTTCAAATTATCAAACGAATAATAAAAAAGTTATTTTGAAACAAATTAAACCATATAGAACAGATTTCTATCAATGCGAAGATGGTAAATTTAGATTTGTTACTGTTCGATATACAAATGTTTCATATCATAAAGCAAAAGGAATGTATGTGATTGATGAACAATGGTATAAGCAGGAAAAAATTAATAAAAAGATAAAAGAAACAGATAAATTCTTATTCTCAATGCATAGAGATGAATTGATTGGTATAAAGAAAAAAGAAGGTAATTCATATATTTATGATTTATCAACAGAAAAAGGTGGAGATAAATACTATTATGATGGAACAAGTGTTGAGATATTGAAGTATACTGCAACGAATGATGACAGTACTAATACTATAGAAATTAAACCTATATATACATATTGTAAAAAACAATTGAGACAGGGAGTAACTTCAGTTGAGAATGTATGTAAATATGCCACAGATGTATTAGGAAATCTATACAAAGTGAAGGATAATAAGTTGAAATTGGAATTTAAATAGAGTATACTGAAGATGGTTATATTCTAGCAAAAATTTTTATGACCTAACAAAACAAGGGTTTATCCCGGATTCGGCTCTTCGGAGCCTTTTCTTTTACTCTTTTTATGGGTTATAGAGTTATATATATTGAGAAATGTGAGTATTTGAGACTGTATTTAGATAATTTGAAAGTGGAAATTAAAAATGACACTTTATTGATTCCGGTTTCAGATATTCAAATTCTAGTGATTGATAATTATCAGTCTAATTTGAGTGTGCCTTAATTAATAAATTAACGGATAATAATGTATGTACCATTATTTGTGGGGTGGATCATTTACCGAAAAGCTATATATTACCGATGAATGGACATTTTTCAAGTAGTGGAAATATTTCAAAACAAATTTGCTGGAATTCAAAACGTAAAGATGATTTACATGCTATGATTGTAAAAATGAAGATTTTAAATCAAATTGAAATATTGAAGGTTAATAATAAAGATTTTGAAGTGGAAAAGAAGTTGTATGAATTTGTAGATAGTGTTGTTTCTGGAGACAAAACGAACAGAGAAGGCTTGGCTGCAAAAATGTATTTTAGAGAACTTTTTGGTCATGACTTTATTCGATTTGAAGAAGATGTGATAAATGCTGGATTAAATTATGGTTATGCTATATTTAGATCACTGATTACATCAATTATTGTAGCAAAAGGCTATATTGCTAATATAGGAATTTTTCATAAAGGCAAGCAAAATACGTTTAACTTGAGTGATGATATTATAGAAGTCTTTAGACCAATAGTGGATCATTATGTTTATAACAATATGATGGATGATATTATTTTTAAACAATCTCATAGGGAAGCTTTAATACAATTGACAAACAAGAAAATCATGATTGATGGAAGAAAACAAACTATAGCAAATGCGATTAGCTTTTATTTAGATTCTATATTTAACTATTTAGATGGTGAAGCAGATTCTATTTTGTATCCATTACCAGTAATATATGATTTATGATTTTATGCGATTAATATTATTTTTTGATTTACCTGTAGTATCCAAAGAAGATAGAAGAATTTATGCAACATTCAGAAAATATCTAATTAAAAATGGATATATTATGATGCAATATTCGGTGTATTGTAAAATATTTGCGAATCGTGAAGCAGCAGTAAAACACGTGAATATCTTACAAAGAAATGTTCCTCAAAAGGGACAAATACGAATTTTATTGGTTACAGAAAAGCAGTATGCAAAGATTGAAATAATAGTTGGTGGTAAATCAAATCAAGAACAAGTCGTGAACAGCGATGCATTTATAAAATTATGAATTTATTGACTATAAAGAATGGAACAAATAAATGGAATCTTCAAATGAATCATGTAAAATATATAATTTCAGATTCAAGTATGAATTATACATTGCTACAAGCAATTCGATTGTTTACTTCTAAAGATAAAAGTGAAAACAGAACAGAAAATAATACTAGCACGAAAATGTTTATAAACGAAAAAGAGATAGAATTTAAAAATAATATGTTTATAGAAATATCAGAAATGTACTCTCTTAATGAGGATAAAAAGCTCACTACAAAGTCATTGATGTTAAAGTATTTGGAAATTAAACTCCAGAATCAAGATTATTTTGATACTATCAGTACAATTGACATATTGTTGAATTCATTATCAGAAGAAGTCAATGATGAATCAATGCTTAAAATTATGTTTAATGGAGCTAATTATAAGCAATTGATAAAAATGTTGTCACCATATTATGAAGACGAATTACAAAAAGATGAATTTGATCTAACGAGAGATGAATTGATTTTATTTCAATTGGATTTAGTAGAATACATCTCGAATCATAATTCAAAATATGATAATATCTTTGTCTTTGGAAAATTAGATAATTTAAGTGATAAAATTCTTCAAAAAATCAATAAAATTGAAAATGTTAAATTGATAATTTTTACAAATTATTACAACGATTTAATGAATGTACAAAATGCAGCTTTATTGCAAGATAAAATAATAGATTTTGCAGACATGGAACAAATTTATTACGACCTATCGCAAAAATCGCTTCAAACATATACGTTACAGGAGGTAGAACAAATGACAATTAATTATTTACAACAAACATACACTCAGGAAACGCACGATATTTATCAAGAACTAGAGCATTTTTCAATTAAATAATTAGTATTCTATTACATTCAAAAATGTGCTACCATATTTTTGAGGTTTTGTTACCATATGAATTTTTGCTAGAACAGAACACAATAGAAGTGTGATCACCAACGCAACTAGTTTTGTTACCATATGAATTTTTGCTAGAACAGAACCATACTATGTATCTAAAGCTGTACGACATCGTTTTGTTACCATATGAATTTTTGCTAGAACAGAACAGAATTAGATTCTAATCAAGATGCAATGAGGTTTTGTTACCATATGAATTTTTGCTAGAACAGAACGGCAGAAGCACGTGAAATAAACCGACTGGCGTTTTGTTACCATATGAATTTTTGCTAGAACAGAACTATTGCAAGATATTAATGAAATTGTCTATTGTTTTGTTACCATATGAATTTTTGCTAGAACAGAACAAAGGTAGATGATAAATGATAGATCAGCTTGTTTTGTTACCATATGAATTTTTGCTAGAACAGAACTTATGCCGTTCTCATCAACTCCAATAGGCTGTTTTGTTACCATATGAATTTTTGCTAGAACAGAACAAGACATATCAGGATGCTGTTGAACAGTCAGTTTTGTTACCATATGAATTTTTGCTAGAACAGAACTAATCAGGAAGTGTTTTGTCCTCATCATCCGTTTTGTTACCATATGAATTTTTGCTAGAACAGAACAGATGATACAAAAGACGCAGATACAGATGAGTTTTGTTACCATATGAATTTTTGCTAGAACAGAACACAAATGAAACAAATTCAGCTATAGCCAGTGTTTTGTTGCCATATGAATTTTTGCTAGAACAGAACTTCGTATTAGTTGTTGTTTGTGCTAGTTCAGTTTTGTTACCATATGAATTTTTGCTAGAACAGAACCGTGGAATTTGGAACACGTTTTATGGATGCGTTTTGTTACCATAAGGATTTTTGCTAGAACAGAACACGAGTGAAGTTTTCCTCTAAGGTTGCGTAGGTTTTGTTACCATAAGGATTTTTGCTAGAACAGAACTATATGATACATAATGTAATGTTTGCTTCAGTTTTGTTACCATAAGGATTTTTGCTAGAACAGAACAGGCTTCTAAACCAATGACTTCAACGACCTGTTTTGTTACCATAAGGATTTTTGCTAGAACAGAACCCATCAGGCAATGAGTTAACAAACAAAGTAGTTTTGTTACCATAAAGATTTTTGCTAGAATAGAACTTATCTCATGGACGCTGAAGGGTGCAGGGAGTTTTTGTTTCCATAAGGATTTTTGCTAGAACGGATTTGAAAAAAGAAAAAGGGAGTGACACCCCGCCAGAAAGGGCAGAGGGGGGGATTCCCACCTACATTTTATTGTGTAAATGTTAATTAAATAAGGAAGAATATAAATATTTGATTTATTAAAAGGTACGTAATGTGTTTTTTGGAAATACAATACAAATAAACTTAGTCCATTTTGTTACTGTATATTTTTGCTAGAATATCGTTTATTTATCTTGTTTAATATTAACTACCACATACTCACAAATATCCTCTGTTCTAATAGGAAAACCCCAACCCACAAGGCCTGAGCTAATGATTTTTGTGCAGTGATTGAATGTTTCTTTTCCGTAATTACCCGCAAAGTTGGGTTGTAGGTGGTAAGAGAAAGATAGTGGAAACATTTGACCATTGTGGGTGTGACCACTGAGTTGAGGTCGACATTATTTTTAATGTTTTCTTTTGTTTCTTGTGTTTGATGGTCTAGGACGATGTTATAAGTGTTATTTGTAAGATGGTAGTCTTTTGTTTGTGTAGTCTTTTCTGCTGATTAGAGTTATGTTGTTTAATTGTACTTCTTGATCATTTAGAATGGTAATGTTGTTTTTAGTGATTGAGTTTATTTCTTGTGAATTTTATTTTGTTTTCGTGATTGCCATAAACAGGGGCTACTTTAGTAAGTCTTTTGAGTTGTTTAAATAGAATTTCCATATCATCTTTGGATGTGGATTCATCCACGAAGTCTTTGCCAAGTAGATAGAAATTTGGTGTTTGTGATTTCTTTTGTTGTTGTGATATTGTAGGTGGTTTTATGGATGGTATACATATTCATAGAATCAAAAGTAACGATGGATGTGGATATGATGGCTGAAAGGATTATGCAGAGAATTGGCTTTCTTTTTTTGAATAATACAAGTAAACAGAATAATGTATGTATAGCCCACATGGCTTTATATGTACGCATATTTCAACAATTTAATAGTAATGCGATACAAATGGCGTATCGTATTTTTTTGTTTAATGTATCCTTTAATACGTTGTTAATTAAATAACATAATCCGATGTCTAGAATGAGAATTCCCATTTGAAGATAGATCATACTATCACTTCCTTTTGTTTTATCTTACAGCATTGTTAGAAAGATTTTTTAGTTTATGCAGTATAATAAAATGGGTGAGACTATGTATAAAATAATGATTGTAGAAGATGATGAACTCATCTCAAAAAAGTTAGAATCGTTTCTTAAATCTTGGAACTATGATGTTTATCGAGTGGTTGATTTTTATAATGTGATGGATGCATTTCATTCCTTTAATCCAGACTTAGTATTAATGGATATAACACTGCCTTATTTGAATGGATATTTGTGGACAGAAAAGATTCGTGAGGAATCCAAAGTTCCAATTATCTTTATTTCAAGTGCTACAGACAATATGAGTATTGTGATGGCGATCTCTAAGGGTGCGGATGATTTTGTGTGCAAACCTTTTGATTTAAATGTTTTAGCTGCTAAAATTACGGCAATATTAAGACGTAGCTATGACTTTGTATCCAATCATAATATCCTTGAATATCAAGGCGTACGCTTTAATTTAGATGATAATACAGTAAGTTTTCAATCTTCTCAAATTGAACTGAGCAAGAATGAGGCAAAGATACTTCGATTATTAATGGAAAAGAAGGGAACGATTGTATCTCGCGATCGTTTGATGGAATATTTGTGGAAGACGGATTTTTATGTGGATGAAAATGCATTAAGTGTGAATGTGAATCGTTTGCGTAAAAAGTTAGAGAGTATTGGCATTGTGGATTTTATTCAAACAAAAAAAGGGTTGGGATATAAGATATGAAATTATTTGGCCATTATTTAAAAGATCGATTATTTTTTATAATGATTTATGTCGTAAGTGTTTTGATCTGTTTATGTGTATTTAAACTCTATAATTTAGAACTTGAAGCTTTTACATATGCCTTTATGATTTTATGTGTTTTATTGGTGGTTTGTTTCTGTGTGGATTACTACAAATATTATAAGAAACACCAAACACTAGTAACACTTCAATCCAATAGTAATGTTTCTTTGTCTTGTGATCTTCAAGATTCTTCATTGATGGGAGAAGATTATCATAAAATCTTAGTGGCTATGAAAGACGATCATGATGAGTATGTTATTTCTTCGGAAAATAAAATGCATGATTTAGAAGATTATTTTACGATGTGGGTGCATCAGGCTAAACTTCCCATTGCCGCTATGAAATTACTACTTGAAGATGAGAACTTAAGTCGTAGTGAAATTAAGTTGCAACTCTTACGCATGGATCAATATACAGACATGGTTTTAGCCTATTTACGCTTACATAGTACGCATACCGATTTCTTATTTAAAGAATTAGAATTGGATGATTTGATTCGACAATCGATTCGTCGTTTTTCTACAGAATTTATTCGTAAACACATTCAATTGAGTTTTAAAGAAACTGGGGATGTGATATTGAGTGATGAAAAGTGGCTTGTGTTTGTGTTGGAACAAATCCTTTCAAATAGTCTTAAATATACCAATGAAAATGGTTTGATCTCTATATATATGAAATCAAAACACATCTTAGTTATTGAAGATAATGGGATAGGAATTAGTGCAAGTGATTTAAATCGTGTGTTTGAAAAAGGATATACAGGTATGAATGGGCGTAGTGATAAAACAGCTAGTGGTCTAGGTCTATATTTGTGTAAGAATATTTTAGATATGTTGAATCATAAAATCAGAATTGAATCAAATGTTGGTAAAGGCACTCGAGTGATATTGGATCTTACGCATTTTGAAGGAAGAATTGAGTAATCTTACAAACTTGTAAGAATAGTGTTAGCTGAATCGATGGCTGCATTTTTGGATTCTTTGTAGAATTTTGGTGTACATGGAGGTAATGAATATGGCATTATTGGAAGTAAAAAATTTAAAAAAAGTATATACAACAAGATTTACACAGAATCAAGTACAGGCATTGACCAACGTTAATTTTAGTGTGAATAAAGGCGAATATGTAGCTATTATGGGGGAGTCTGGTTCGGGTAAGACAACCTTATTAAATATCTTGGCGGCTTTAGATAAACCAACAAGTGGACAAGTCTTATTACATGGTAAAGATATTACGCATATTTCAGAAAAAGAAATTGCGAACTTTCGAAGAGAACATTTAGGTTTTGTATTCCAAGATTTTAATTTATTAGATAATTTTAATAATCGCGATAATATTTTCTTGCCTTTGGTTTTAAGTAAGAAAAAATATCCAGAAATGAAAAAAAGATTGGAACCCATCGCCAAACAATTAGGGATTGAGAATATTTTAGATAAGTTTCCATATGAAATCAGTGGTGGACAAAAACAGCGTGTAGCTGTTGCTCGTGCCATCATCACAAATCCAGATTTGATCTTGGCGGATGAGCCAACGGGGGCTTTGGATTCAAAGAGTACAGAGGAACTTTTACATTTGTTTGGAACGATCAATGAAAATCAACAGACAATTGTAATGGTAACCCATTCGACAAAGGCTGCCAGCCATGCGTCTCGCGTTCTATTTATTAAGGATGGAAAGATCTTCCATGAAATTTATAAGGGAAATAAAAATTTAGATCAGATGTACCAATGTATTAGTGATACGTTGACACTACTAGCTACAGGTGGTGTTCATCATGAGTAGAGCTTTCTATTTAAATTTAGCAGTAGATAACTTGAAAAAGAATGCGCGTACCATTATTCCTTATATACTAACGAGTGTCTTAACGACAATGATGTTGTATATGGTTGTTTCTTTGGCAAATAATCCAAATTTAAATGAGATGTTAGGGGCAATGACACTAACGCAGATGTTAGGCTTTGGGGTTGTCATTATTGAAATCTTTGCGTTTATCTTCTTGTTCTATACATATAGTTTTTTAATTAAAAGAAGACAAAAAGAATTTGCGTTATTCTCTATATTAGGAATGGAAAAGAAGCATTTAGCTCGTGTCTTATTTTATGAAACTGTGATTACTTTATTTGTATCATTAGCTTTAGGTATTGGTTTAGGTATCTTATTTGATAAAGCGATGTTTTTGGTAATCGCAAAAATGATTGGTGCAGATATTATACTTGGCTTCTACTTTTCTTTTTTTGGCATGAGACAATGCGTTCTTGTGATTGGATTGATTTATGTATTGATCTACTTCTATTCTATGATTCGTATTCATATTTCAAGTCCAATTGAATTGCTTCATTCGAGTCATATGGGTGAAAAAGAGCCTAAGGCCAAATGGTTTCTATCTATTGTTGGAATTCTTTGTCTAGGTATTGGATACTATTTATCAATTACGACTAAAAATCCTTTAACGGCACTCTATTTCTTCTTTGTGGCTGTTGTACTTGTCATTGTTGGAACGTATTTATTATTTACATCCATATCAGTGACTTTCTTAAAATTAATGAAGAAAAACAAGAATTATTATTATAAGACGAATCACTTTATTAGTGTTTCTGGCATGATGTATCGTATGAAACAAAATGCGGTAGGACTAGCCAATATCTGTATTCTTTCAACGATGGTCTTAGTCATGTTGTCTACAACACTAAGTATGTGGTCAAGTATTGATAGTATTGTGGATTCACAATATCCTAGAAGTGTAATGGGAAATGGATATGGGGATGCTTCCAATATTGATTTTGATGAAATGAATGAAGAATTGATTCGTATGGGCATTGTTCCAAAGAATCTTCTTGCGTATAAGAGATTGGATTATGCTGGATATTTAAAGAATGGAACTTTGATTACGGATTATAGTAATGAGGGCATGAATGCAGTAAATGAAATTCAAGAATTTTATTGCCTTCCACTAAAGGATATTCAGGATTATGAAAATATTAAGGGGTCTTTAAAGCCAAATGAAATCTATGTGTATTCCAATGTAGAGAAGGCTAGGGAGAAGACTTTATCTTTATTTGGAAAAGAATATGTTGTGAAGAAACAATTGGACCACTTGAAGATGGATGAGAGCAATCCCAATGTGACAGAACATTATTATATTATTGTGGATTCAGAAAAGACTTTAGAGAGGATGCAACAAGATCAGATACATGTGTATGGCGATAATGCGAGTGCAATACGTGCTTATTATTCATTTGATTGTGATGCGAATGAGCGTGAAGTTATTAAAAAGTTAGGCCAGAATGAGAATATAAATGATTTTATTTGGTTAAGTAAATCGGATCAGAAACAAGGATTGATTGAATTATATGCAGGCTTCTTATTTATTGGAATCTTCTTAAGCTTCTTATTTATTATGGCAACCATTCTAATTATGTACTACAAACAAATTACAGAAGGCTATGAAGATAAGGATCGTTTTGAAATTATGCAAAAAGTAGGACTTGAACAACAAGATGTAAAGAAGGCTATTCATTCACAGGTATTAACGGTATTCTTTATGCCATTACTTGTGGCAGGGCTTCATGTTTGCTTTGCGTATCCAATGATTGAAAAGCTACTTCATTTATTATTTGTGAGTGATTCATGGCTTTATATTCGTACGACAATATTCTGTTTTGTGGCCTTTGCACTAGTCTATATAGTGATTTATGTATTAACTTCAAAAATCTATTATGGAATCGTGAAAAGAAATGTTTAATTGGATATTAGGATTTCTTTTGATTGGGTTATGTATCTATATTTATTATGTAAATCATCATGGAATTTAGTACTCAGATAGAGTACTATTTTTCTTAGGTGATATATATGTTTATAAATGGATTTGACATCTTATGGGATGAAGTTGATGATTATGTGGCCGATATTCAAAGTATTCGAAGTATTGATCAATTAACTTTTAGTAAGCCAGTGACTTTCTTTTGTGGAGAAAATGGAAGTGGTAAATCCACCTTATTAGAGGCTCTTGCGATTAAAAATGGATTGAATCCAGAAGGTGGAACAAGAAACTATAATTTTTCTACGTATGATTCGTATTCTAGTTTACACAAACATATGCGTTTGTGGCGTTCTAGAAAACCGGATTGGATGTATTTCTTAAGAGCAGAAAGCTTTTATAATGTGGCAACTAAGGAAATGGAATATCTTGGTGTTTTTTCTGAAAGATACCATGATCAATCGCATGGTCAGAGTTTCTTTTCTATATTGATGAAACAAACAAATAAAAATGGACTTTACTTTTTGGATGAACCGGAAGCAGCTTTGTCTTGTCAGAATCAATTGGCATTATTATACTTGATTGAGGAATGTGTGAAACAAAATTCTCAATTTATTATTGCGACACACTCACCTATATTATTGGGCTTTCCCAATGCTCAAATCTTATCGTTTGACGAGGATAAAGTGGAAGAAGTGGATTATAAATCAACTTCTAGCTATCTAACGATGAAATTATTTTTGGATCGGTATGATTATTTTGTGAAAGATATTCAAGAGAATAATGATGGAGGGATATTGTGATTAAATTAATTGCGATTGGAAAGAATAAAGATAAGGCTTTACAGTCTTTAGAAAAAGAATATATGAAGCGGTTGTCGGCTTTTTGTAAGTTTAGTGAAATTGAAGTCAAGGATGAAGCAAATGAGCATGTTTCTAGAGAAGCCGAAGTTTTATTGGTGAAAGAAAAAGAGGGAAATCGTGTTCTAGAAAAATTATCGGATCAAGATTTTGTGGTATTACTTGATCTTCACGGCAAAATGGTTGATTCTGAGACGTTTGCGAAAAATTTGGATACTTGGCAAATGAAGCATTCAAATATTGTTTTTGTGATTGCAGGAAGTCTAGGACCGAGTGAAAAATTAGTTTCTAGAGCGAATTATCGTTGGAAATTATCGGATCTAACTTTTACACATTTAATGACGCGAGTCTTGATGTTGGAGCAGATTTATCGGGGTTTTATGATCAATAATGGTCGTAATTACCACAAGTAAGTGATGTAAGCGCTTTTTGTGAAAGATTTTACTTGTGAAAAACTAGTCAATCAATTTATGTAGTGATATAATGGATGTGCAAAAAAATGACAGTAGGAGGAATATACATGACAAAGAGAACTGTTAAAGACCTTGATGTAGCTGGAAAAAAGGTCATCGTACGTTGTGATTTTAACGTGCCAAGAAAAGATGGTGTTATCACTGATGATAACCGTATCGTAATGGCTTTACCTACAATTAAATATTTAGTAGAAAACAAAGCTAAAGTTATTTTGATGTCTCACTTAGGAAAAGTTAAGACTGAAGAAGACAAAGCTAAAAACAACTTGGAATGCGTAGCTGTACGTTTACAAGAATTGTTACCAGATGTAAAAGTATCTTTCTGCCCAGTAACTCGTGGTGAAGAATTAGAAAACGCTGTAAATGCATTGGCTGATGGAGAAATCGTATTAATGCAAAATACTCGTTACGAAAAAGGCGAAAGCAAAAACGATCCTGAATTAGGTGCATATTGGGCTAGCTTAGGTGAAGTATTCGTTGAAGATGCATTCGGATCTGTTCACCGTGCTCACGCTTCTACTGTAGGTATCCCTACAAATATTAAAGAAAACGGATTAGGATTCTTAGTAGAAAAAGAAGTTACAATGTTAGGAAAAGCTGTTGATGAACCAGCTCACCCATTCGTAGCTATCATTGGTGGATCTAAAGTATCTAGTAAGATCGATGTTGTTGACAACTTATTGAAAAAAGCTGATAAAGTTATCATCGGTGGTGGAATGGCTTATACATTCTCTAAAGCTGTTGGTGGTTCAATTGGTACTTCATTAGTTGAAGATGACAAATTAGATTTAGCAAAAGAATATTTAGAAAAAGCTGGAGACAAATTAGTTCTTCCTGTAGATAACGTAATCGCTGATGCATTCAGTGAAGATGCTAACACTAGTGTTGCTGATGCTGGACAAATTCCTGATGGATGGATGGGATTAGATATTGGTCCTAAATCTGTTGAATTGTTCAGAAAAACTTTAGCTGGTGCTAAAACTGTAGTATGGAATGGACCTATGGGTGTATTCGAAATGCCTAAATTCGCTAAAGGTACTGAAGAAGTATGTAAAGCAATTTCTGAATTACCAGAAGCTATTACAGTAATCGGTGGTGGAGATTCTGCTGCTGCTGCAAAACAATTAGGATATGCAGACAAATTCTCTCACGTTTCAACTGGTGGTGGAGCTAGTTTGGAATATATGGAAGGTAAAACATTACCTGGTATCGCTATTATCAGCGAAAAGTAATAAGGAGATGTACTTAAAATGAGAAAACCTATTATCGTTGGAAACTGGAAAATGAATAAAAACAACGCCGAAACAAAAGCTTTCTTCGAAGCTGTTGATGGTGTTGCTGCTAGCGAAAATGCTACTTATGGAATTGGATGTCCATTTACTGATTTAAGAACTGCATTGGATCACGCTAAAAACTTAGTTGTAGCTGCTGAAAACTGCCACTTTGAAGATAGTGGAGCTTTCACTGGTGAAGTTAGTGTTCCTATGTTAGAAGAAATGGGAGTTAAATACTGCATTATCGGTCACTCAGAACGTCGTGAAATGTTCGGTGATACAGATGAAACAGTTAACAAAAAAGCTAAACGTTTGATCAAAGCTGGAATCACTCCAATCTTATGTGTTGGTGAAACAGAAGCTGATTATGATGCTGGAAACTCAGAAAAAGTAATTCGTGAAGAATTAGCTGGTTCTTTAGCTGACTTATGTCCAAAATGTGTTGGTGAAATGGTAATTGCTTACGAACCAATCTGGGCTATCGGAACTGGAAAATCTGCTTCAGTTGAAATTGCTGAAAACTGCTGTAAAATTGTACGTGACCAAGTTAAAGTTATGTATGGTGAAGAAGCTGCTGAAAAAGTACGTATCCAATATGGTGGAAGTGTTAAACCTAACAACATCGTTGAATATATGGCTCAACCAGATATCGATGGTGCATTAATTGGTGGTGCTAGTTTGAAAGAAGATAGCTTCACAGAAATCATTGAAAAAACAAAATAATTGATGATCATTTAGGCCTCTTTAAACTGGTTCAAAAGTCAAGGACAAATATCTGACAGTTC
>OHEZ01000750.1_pt1 | contig 17505 bp, 6 predicted proteins | sample 1567391 | NCBI WGS metagenome assembly OHEZ01 (sample SAMEA3879518, study PRJEB24766) | human gut metagenome | biome: human-associated habitat; feature: feces | place: USA | collected 1985/1987
GGGTTTTTGTATACCAAAAAAGCATCGTAAGCTACCTCAATAGCCTACGATGCTTTTGCTTTCAGCCTTATTTGCTGTGGTGGCAGTGACCGCTGGTCTCGCCATTCATGATTTTGCGGAAAACCTCATGCGCTTCGTCTGCGCTCCTACCGCTTTCCAGTGCTTTTTTCATATGCACCATGGCAGTGCGATACTTAGCATGTGCTTCATCCTGCGGAATGGACTCAATGTCCATCGGGTTGAACTCCATTACCTTTTTGAAGATAGCATGGATTTCGTCGCTGGATTTGCCTGCCTTTTTAGCAGCCTCTACGTGCTTCATAGCGCTTTCATAACGATGCTTGCCGTGCGGATCAGTCGGAATTTCAAATTTCGGATGCATATTATTCACCTCGCTTCCTTTGATTACAACCATAATATACACTATATTGCCGCTATAAGGTCAAGTGCATATTTATATTTTTCTCACCTGAAACTAGCTCTCTTTTGCAGTCGGATGCAACCGCTCAGCGATAATTTTGTTAAACTGCTGCTGCCAGGAGGCCAGCATAGAAGCCAAAGTGCCTTCATTTATAATCTCAGCTTCAACATTATATTGTTCTGCAATAGCCTGCAGCAGCTTCTGCCCTGCCAGCTTCATTTCTTTAGCGCTGATAAGCTCCCACAAATGCTGGTCCAGCAGGTGCGCATAGAGCGAAGTATATACCAGCATTATATCTTCCTTAGCCAGCTTTTCGGCTGCCAGCAGATATTCCGGCTTTACTACCGCAGCATCCTGTGCGCTGTATGCCTGGCACATATCGCCCGCCTTGATGTCAAAGCGTTTGAGGCGGCGGAATACGTCATGCTGCTTTGTGGGAGTGAGGCCGGATTGCTTGGCCAGCGCTTTTTTTACTGCGTTCTTCACGGTCTTGCCGATAAGCTCACCCAGCTTGGAGTGCTTGCCTGCTCCCTCCATGTACAGCTCGCTCGCACTGTTGGCGATGATAATCGTCTGGTCCGTGCCGGAGCCTGTAGCAATACCGTTGGAGTATTTGCTGCCCTCCAGCAGCTCCTGAATGGCAGCAGTCTTGGCCTCGGTGCAAGTCACTAGAGCGCGCGCCATTACTCCTTCCGGCATATCGCAGTCCAACAGCAGCATAATATTGATGGTACCGTACTTCACAGGCTTTGGCTGCGGCTTGTAGTCACCCGCACGGCCGCCGTTAGTTTCGATGCCGCCGGTCACGATAGCGGTTACATTAAGCTCCTTAAAGCTCATGGTTTCTATCACAGCATTTTCCATGCTGGCCGCTGTGCCCATGCCGCTCACCTTGTCCGGGTCCAGCGCCAGGCGCTTGGATACAAGGCGCATGTGCTCCACATAGGTGTCCGCCAGCATTTCGCAAGGCATGCTTGCTCCCTGCTTGGCATCATAATTATATACGGCTTTGTAATCATCATGGTAACCGCCGTTATAAAGCGAGGTGCTTAAGATTTTGCGCGCTCCTGCAAAATAGATAACGATGCTTTTATCGTAAAAATAAACCTTATCTCCTGTCGACAAGGTACATAAATGTTCCGACATAATCAGCCTCCTTTGATTTTTATTGTTATTATAAGCTATATAGTAATAGTATGGTCAAGAGAATTACAGGTGAAAACAGCTCCGAATGCACTGCGCATGCCGGAGCTGTTTTTTATAAGTTTTTGAGGTTGCTGCAGCGCTGCCATGGCAGCACAGCAGCTGAGTATGAAAAATATGAGAGAGCTGAAATTAAGATTAGAAAGTAACCTGCATACCAAGTACGAAGCTGCGGCCCGGCATGGAATACCAGTCACCGGGACGGCCGGTTGCATAAATAACGTGGGTACGCTCGGAATACATTTTGTCAAACAGGTTGTTGACCTTAGCGTAGATATTGATATTCTTCGTAGGTGCATAGCTTGCACTCATGTTAAAGATAGCATAATCATCTGCCGGCCAGCCGTTCGGGTAATTCGGATTTACACGACGGAAGAAGTAGTAGCCGTCGAGGCCTGCTTTAACCTTAGCATAATCATAGTATACGGCGAAGGTAGCCAGATCCTTCGGGGAATAGCCGTAACTGTAGGTATCCTCATCTTCGTACTGGTACAGATGTCCCCAGCCGATATTGGCATTCCAATGCTCGCCCAACTGTGTCATAAACTGTGCATTCCAGCCACGCGACATGCCTTTGGTGTTGACATAGCCTGCAGCGGTAAGACCAATACCGCGTTCGGTTTTGGTTTCAAACCAGTTGAAGGTAAAGATATTATAGTCATCAAAGCTCTTGCTGTAGCCGATGGTAGAGGTACGGCCGTAAGCAGGCTTCAAGGATGCGTTACCGTATTGTCTGTTGGTCAGCTGATACATGCTGGGCAGAATAAAGAAATCACTGCGACCTGCATAAAGAATATCCTTATCGGTAATATCCCAGCTCAGCTTGTAGCTCTTGGAGGTATGGCTTTCCAAGGTTGCACCTGTCTGACCGCTGTTGCTGGGGCGGTCATAGCGCAGACCGCCGGACAAGGTTACATGCGGAATGATTTTCCAGTCATCCTGCACATAATAAGAAGTGTTCTTCATCTTGAAGTTTGCAGGCTTACCGCTTGTGCCAACCAATGCTTTAGCAGCGTTGTCCTTGCCGTGAGCATAATCCACGCCGAAAACTACATTATGTCTGTTGGTGAGATATGTTACCTGATCACTGATAAAGTCATAGGTATAATCGGCATCGGCATTGAACAGAGTGTGATTATTCTGCGCATACTTCCCTTCGGTGTTGCTACGGCGATAGGTAAAGCTGTTGCTCCACTTATCCGACAAGGTTAAATCATCCTTGAAGGTAATGGAGTCGTTTTTATAATCGCCCCTATAATTGTTGTGGTAAATATAATCATAGCCGTTAAAATCGGATTTGGTCCTGTCATAGCTCAGGCTCAGCTTATGATCCGCGGTAATATCATAATTTACCTTCAGGCCGACAGATTTGCTGTCAATATCGCTCTGCCATTTTTTACCGGAGCCATCCTTAAAGTCGCCGCTGTGCTTATCATCATAATAAACGTGGTAGCCCACTTTGCCCTGACGGCCTTGGGTATTCAGCTTATATTGTCTGGTGCTGAAATTGCCGGCAGAAACATCAATGCTGGTTTTGTTATCGTTGATTTTGCGGGTAATGATATTGATAACACCGCCCTTAGCACCGCTGCCGTAAAGCGTACCGGCACCACCGCGCAGTACTTCAACGCGTTCGATATTATCCGTATTATTGGTCAAAGCCGCAAAGAAGTAGCCGGAATCGCTGCCCTGGAATTCGTTCACACGGACACCGTCAACCAGAACGACAACTTCCTTGCTGCCGTTGATACGGATACCGCTCATGTTGGCGTTCATACCGCCGTTGCCGCCGTAGTTCATGAACTGTACTCCGGGAACAGTACGCAGTACCTCTTCCACGCTGCTCATATGCATCTGCTCGATATCCTTACGCGTAATAACGCTGATATCGGCCTTAGCTTCGGTGATTTTGGTTGGGATACGGCTTGCGGTTACAACCATAGAGTCAAGCGTAAACTCCATAGTATCCGCATCATCTGCCGTAGCATCGGCAGCAAAAGCATAACCGGCAAAGCTCATAGCCATTATGGAGCTTGCTGCTGCCAGACAAAATTTCTTTTTATAAGAGTTTCTCATCATCGATATACCTTCTCAACAATCAAAAAATTATTTGCTCCAGATTTTTTCCATCAGAGCGGAATAATGCGTATCCAGATGTGCTTTCAGCTGGTCAACCAGGGCAAATACCAATGCCGGGTCGAATTTATCGTCGCCTGCGGGAATACTGAAGGTAAGAATTACGTTGCCCTGCGGATTGATGCTGTATTTAAGCATGTTGAATTCGTTGTTCAGCTCGTTCAGATAGCTTAAGGTTGCAGCCTTCTTTTCCTCGGTAAGAGTTACCAGATGTGCCTGCAAATAGGTGTAAACGGAATTGTTTACCACGATAAACAGGGGCAAGGTCTGGCCTTCAACCAGCAGTCTGGTGTTGACGAGCAGGTTTGCCTCGTTAATCTGCAGATATTGCAGACCGCTAATTTCATGTGCATCGGCAAATTCCTTTAAAGCGGTGAGCTTCTTCATTGCCAGGGTTTCTTCTGCCTTTTCTGCTGCAGCGGTTACTTCTGCGGTTTCTTCCTTAACTTCGGTATCTTTAATTTCTTCAGCCATTATTTTCTATCTCCTGTCACTGATTGCTTTTATGGTTGGCAGGGGCTTAGCGCCCCCGCCAGGAAAATTATTTTAGAAAGTGAATCTCAAGCCTGCGTTAACCTTCCAATCCTGCTTGTAATCACCGGTCAAGGTCTTGGTTACATCACCGTAGAAGGAAACCTTGTCGCTCAGGTCATAGGTACCGCCGACAGTCAGGTCGCACCAGGTGCCGTCAAGGTTGAACTCTCTGGTCATGCTTGCGGAGCTGTCGCTAAAGTGAGTATCTACGTTACCGGCAAACTCGTGGGACAAGCTCAGACGGGCAAAGTATCTGCCGTGCTCGCTTGCCTGACCTGCTTCGATACCCAGTCTGCCGACAATGCTGGTGAAGGCATCCTGAGAGATATGGCCTTCCAGAGTGCCGGTGCTGTCAAAGTCGCTGCTGCCCAGTCTGCCGATAGTCAGCTGTGCCTGAGGCTCGAAGTAGCCTGCTGCTTCACTGCCGAAGCGCTTGCTGTACTGGCCGGAGAAGCTGAAGCCGTTGGCCTTGTAGTCACCCTTAACGGTTCTGCCAAGAATATCCTTGGTTTCGAAATCATTGGAAACTCTGCCAACCTTAGCAGTCAGATCAATGAATTCGTTATTGCTGATTTCCTTACTGCCGTAGAGGCCCAGAGTATAGGTCTTGGTGTCGCCGCTGCCTGCATAATAGGAATCATCGCCGGTCATGTAGTCAAAAGCTACGCCGACATTCCAGCCGTTAGCCAAGGTCTTGTCGTAGCCTACCTGACCTGCCCAGTAGCTGTTCTTGAAGGAAGTGTTGTTGCCGGTATATTTATTCTGGCCACCCCAGGTTCTTGCCCAAACGCCCTGATTATCTTCGCCGTATGCACCGGCACGAGCTCTGTAGGTGTCGGTTGCAGCATTACGCCAGCCAACCATACCGCTCATAATAGCAGCACGGGTATCCTTACTTACCGCATCCTCATCGTACAGCAGCTTAATGCTCTGCTCTGCGGAATCCAGCTTGTAGGAGCCGTTGTTGCCGTCCCATTCAATCTGGCCGCTCCAGCTTACATTGGAACCGGTAAGACCGCCGCCAAGCTGCAGCTCAGCCTTCAGGTTGCCGGGGTTCTTTTCTGCATCCTTGTAGATGAGCTTGTTGGCCAGTCCCTTGAATGCATCCTCAACGGAATCCTTATCAAAGGTGTTAATGCCGTTGGAGCCGGTTGCCATGATAACCTGGCTGCCGTCCTTAGCATTGTTGATTACAGTGTTGCCTGCTTTATAAACAATCTTCTTGTCGCCTGCTGCACGGGTTTCTGCATCTTCGAATTCATGGTCATAAATAACCCTGATGCTGCCGGACAGAGTGTCAATGGTCAGATTGTTGCTGTCCTTCTGGTAAATCTGGCCTGCGTTATCAGCATTGGTGCCGCCAACCAGGTTGGTAACAAAGCTGCCCTTGAACTGTTCGCCACCCCATACGCTCGGTAATTCACCCTGCTGCTCGTTGGTCCAGAGTGCGCCGTTCTGCAGCCACAGGTTAGCAGCGCCGGTAAAGGTCTTGCTGTCGCCTCTTTGAGATACGGTTTTGCCGCCTTCGGGGAACTGGTTATATACAACACCGGTCAGCTTGGAGTCCTTAGTGGTCAGGCCCAGGTTAACCTCGGTTTCGGTGCAGCAATCTACATAGTTTACTGCGCCTACGGATACAACAACGTTACCGGTAATATCAACCTTATTGTTGCCTGCGCCGATTACCTTGCCTGCAGCGTCCTTAACGGTATTCATGTTGATGGCACCGCAGGTTGCATAAATCGCGCTGTAACCGTTTTTCTTATCGGTATCAACAATATTGATTTTGCCGCCGTTAACATTAATGGTTGCGCCGCCGATGTTAGCAAACAGGCCGTTGCCTACGCCGGAGATATCTACATTACCGTTGACATTAACAGTACCGCCAACTGCTCCGCCGTAGCCTGCATGTGCATAAATGCCTGCTGCGCCGTATTCGTTGAAGCCGCCGCGCTTGCCGTCCAGCACTACCTTAACATCGCCGTTAACGGTGGTGCTGCCTGCATGGCTGTAAATGCCCATGGTGGAGTTATCACCCTTAACGTCAATATCTACGTTGGCATCAATGGTCAGATTACCCTTGTCCTGACGGATAGCCTGCGCGCCCTTGCCGCTCTTTTCGCTGTCCAGCTTAATAACCAGCTTGTCAGCCTTAATGGTACTGTTTACATCTACATCCTGAGAAATACCTGCATTACCCTTGCTTGCTTCGGTTACGTTGACAGTCAGGGTTTTGCCGCTTGCATCAACAGCAGTGTCCTTAACAAAGTCCATGCCCTTAGCGCCTTCGCCGCTTACATTGATTGCAGTATTCTCCGTAAATTTATAGGTGCCGTCCTTAACTACGCCGCCCATTACATATTCCAGATCCTTCAGTCTTTCGCCTGTCAGAGTGGAGTTAAAGGTCTTGGCAGTCTGGTTGTCCGGTTCATCGGCAAATTTGATGTTATCGGTACCGCTGCCCTTACCGGTTTCTTCACTGAAGCGGATGTCACCGGTTACCATGGTTACGCTATCACTGGTCAAGCCGCCTGCCAGCTTCACATAACCGTTCAGATTACGCTCGCTGCCGTTGGCAGTTGCATAATTCAAATAGGTCAGCTTGCCTGCCAAAGCATTCAAAGCTGCACTGATATCGGTTACGCCCTGATTAGAGGTAATCATATTAACAACAGAGCCTGCTTCCGCATGCTTGATAACAGTATCACCTGCAGCATAGCTGGTGCCGTCGCCGCCATGAGCATAGATGATGTTGGTAACACCGCTGTAATTATCAATAGTCAGGCTGTTGCTGTCATTTTGATAAATATTGCCTGCAGCTTCCTCACCATCGGTCAGATGCCAGGTTGCACCGTTAGCAATATTCATAGCAATGCTGCTGTCACTGTCAACATTGTAGCCGCCGGTCAGTTCGGAATTCTTCTCAGTCAAGTTGATTATTACGCTGCCGCCGTTCGCTGCATTAACATCACCTTTGATGGTGCTGCTTGCATTGCCGCTGTCTACAGTAATGCTGCCGCCGTTGGCATTAATATCGCCATTAATAGTCAAAGCGCCGTTGTTGCTGTTAACATCTACTTTACCATCTTTGCCTGCGATGATAGCAATACCCTTGCCATTATTGCCGCCGGTAATGTTGGTGCTGCCGTTCAGGGTTACATTGCCGCTTTCAGCGTTGATACCAACATTGCCGCTGATATCGGTATTACCGTTAACAGTAACGTTTGCACCGTCAGCGTTGATCCCGGTTTCACCCTTCAGCTCCAGCTTAGCCTTGGTGGTGTCGATTACGATGTCTTTAGCAGTTGCATTTACTGCTGCGCCTTCTTTAGTCTCAATCTTAGTCGGATCTTGAGTGAATACATAGGAGCCGTCTTCCTTCAGAATGCCATTCTTCTTATAGTTGTAATCAGCCTTGGCATCCCCGGTAATAGCGTTGTTGAGCTTGCTGCTTTCAGGAGTCTGGTTTTCCGGATAGGTAAAACCCGGAGTAATGGAGCCATCCTTTAAGCTGCCCTTGCCGTCCTTGCTGCTGAAGGAGATATCGCCGGTCTGCATAGCCTTGCTGCTTGCAGTCAGGCCGTCGGCAATCTTTACATAACCGGTCAAGTTATTTTCGCCATTTACATAGTTGCTGTAGGTCAGCTTGCCTGCCAATGCGTTCAGTACGTTAGCTACACTGTATTCGTTATCCATTGCAATACCGCTGTTATCGGTAATCATGGATACTACAGAGCCTTCTGCCGCATGCTTGATAATGGTGTCGCCTGCTGCGTAGTTATCAGCTGCTTCGCCGTTGTCGCTGTGTGCGTAGAAGATATTGGTATTGCCGCTGTATTTATCAATAGTCAGATTCTTGCCGTCTTTTTGGAAGATGTTGCCTGCATGTGCTGCATCAGCACCGCCGGTAAAGTTGGTTACATGGCTGCCGGTAAAGCCGCTCGGAACCTCTTTGCCGTTCTTCTCGTTTGTCCAGGTTGCACCATCTGTCAGCCACAGATTAAAGGTACCATAGCTGGTGGAGTCATCACCGGAAGTAACTTCGTAGAGGCTGCGGCCGTTCCAACTGCTGTCTTTGCCCTGCAATGCCAGATTAACGGTAGAAGATGTAGAAGTTGTTTCATCCTCCCAATAATCATAGGTTTCTGCAGACTTGGTGTAGACATCGCCATCAATCTTGACAATGCCTGCACCTGCCTTGCCATCCTTAACATTGACGTTGATAATGCCATTATCGTCAGAATTCAGCGCAATGTAATTAGCTGCCTTGCTATCCTTTTGAATATCCAGATTGCCGTTCATGGTAACAGTACCGCCGCTGCCACTGTAAATACCATTGCTTTCTGTTTGCGCAGAGGTAGTAATGGTGGTGTCTGCGTCAATGGTAATCTTACCGCCGGTTGCATAAACACCCTGGGCCCTGAAGCCAGCGGTATCAGTACTGAGCTTCAGACTCTTAGCTTTAATAGTAATGTCTTTGGACTTTCCATAGCTGAGGCCGGTAGCTACCGCACGTGCAACATTGCTACCCTTAAGAACATGATAGGCTACGTCCAGATTTTGTCCGTCGGCATTAATCGTAATCGGTCCGCCGCTGGATTCAATAGCACTCAGGTTGGAGCTGTAATCACCCTTGGTTACATTAATAACTGTATCCTTAGTGAAGTTGTAAATGCCTTTTTCGGTTTCGATGCCCATATTTACATACTTCTTATCAAGATTACCGGTAATCGGATCAGTAATAACAGTATCGTCTGTTACAGTATATTCATAGAAGCCCTGACCAGGTGTCTTCGTGCCGGTTGCATCAGTAGAGAAGCTGATATCGCCGGTCTTCAAGGCTGCGGAAGAAGCAGTCAGGCCGGAAGCAATCTTGACAGTACCTGCCAGCTTACCATCATTAGCGGTGTAGAAGAGCTTCTGTGCCAGCTTGTTAAGAACTTCATTAACTGTATTCTGGTCTTCTGCCTTATCATATGCGTTAAAGCCTTTATTGATGCCCCGGTTATCAGTAATGAGCGTGATATTGGAGCCGGCATCAGCCTGACCGATAGTAAAGCTGCCGCCGAGAATATTCGTCGGATTGTCAGCATCATGGTTATAAATAACATTGGTATTGCCGCTGTACTCAGCTACATTGATATCGCCTGCATTGTTTGCCACAATAATGCTGCCATTATTACCAGAGAAGGAAGCAAGCTGGCTGGCACCATTTACATTCCAGATAGAGTTATCCAGCTTCAGGTGCATAGCATTGCCGTTGCTGTAGCCGGTCCAGGTTGCATTATTCAGATTAGCATTAACTGTATTGCCGGAAAGATTATTGCCAGTCCAGGATGCACCGTTGCCCATATAAAGGTTAACGATACCTGCACTGCTGCCGTTAGTATTGCTTACATCACCCTTCCAGAAGGATTCCTTAGTATTCAGGCCAATGCTTACATCTGCACTTGCACCGGCACTATCCATGCCGCCGCCGAGATTTACATTGCCTTCCATCTGTACATTATTGCTGCCTGCACCAATAATAGCGCCTTCGGCATCCTTTTTAACATTCACATTGACCTGTCCACGGTTCTTGGAAGCGAATTCGCCATAGGCACTGATAGCATATTCAGCCCCATTAATAGCCTTGATGACGCCACCGCCAATCTCAACCTTGGAAGCAACTGCACTGATTGCTTCGTTAGCACCGGAAGCATTGCTCTTATCAGCCAAAATATCAACAAGACCGTCAACAGTGATAGCAGACATAACGCCGCTTACACCGTTCATGCTCTTGATAACTGCAGCATTTGCCGGAGCAGCGCTGCTAGCACGCAAGGTAAGTACATTATCTGCACCGGCATTGTGAATATTAATCGTTCCTCCGGCATTAACGAACAGCGCACCTGTCTGCCCGTTCGTAGTGCTTGTAGCATTAATAGCCATTGCACCGGTATTATTGATGTTAACTACACCCTTGCCGACAGCTGCGATACCGGTTGTATGGGTATCGGTTGTTGTATCTACAGTCAGCTTGTTGCCATTCATATCAATGGTAACATTACGGTTTTCGTCGGAGCCGGAAATAGCTGCGCTAATCTGCGGGAGCCATGCACCACCGGCAATCAGATGCTTTTCAGGTGTGATGGTTGTGCTGTCTGCAGTAAATACATAGGTACCATCGTCCTTCAATACGCCTTTTTCTATGTAAACCGTATCAGCAGCTGCGTCGCCGGTAATTGCCGTAGTAAATTCTTTGGCTATCTGGCTGCCTGGCTTGCTAGTCTTATAATCATAGTAGCCCTGGCCAGGTGTAAAGGTACCTGTTTCTTCGGTAGAGAAGGAAATATCGCCGGTCTTCAGTGCTGCGGAAGAAGCTGTCAGACCATCGGCAATCTTCACTACGCCGGCCAGATGACCATCAGTATAATTCTTGTAGAACAGCTTGCCTGCCAGGTTGTTCAGTACGTTGGCTACTTTATCCTTAGCATCGCCGGAATCGCCATCTGCAAAGCCGGAGGTAATGCCCTTATTATCTGTGATAAAGGTGATAGCAGAACCTTCTGCTGCATTGGTAATATTGAAGCTGCCGCCAATAATCTTGCTCGGATCAGCAGCATCATGATCATAGAATACAGTGGTATGACCGCTATAATTTACAACAGAAATAGGATTGTTATCCTTTTGGTAAATCAGGCCTGCGTTATCTGCATCCTTGCCGCCATGCAAAGTTGCCAACGTGCTGCCTGTCCATACAGGATTTTTGGACGCTATGGTCGTAGTTGTCACATGCGACTGCTGTTCGTTAGTCCAGGTTGCACCGTTTTGCAGATACAAATTGAACTGGCCGATATCATGCGTGGTGTTGCCGCCGCTGCCATAGTCGTCATTATACATGTCATAAGCTGCAACGCCCTTCCAGAAAGAATCCTTATCGGTCAAAGCAACATTGAGAATGCCTGCATCATTCCAGTTAATCAGCTCGCCACCGGTGTATTCCACAACCTTCTTGCCATATTGGCCGGTTGCATACATATCACCGGTAATCTTAGTGGTTGTATCGCCTGCAGCGCCGTCCTTCATGTTGATGTCCAGCGAGCCTTTATCTACGCGGACTGCATAGAAATTATGCGATTTATCACTGTCTTCGGCTGCAGTAATAGTGCCGCCGCCGACAGATACCTTGGTATCCTTACCGGTCAGCCTGATACCGCTACCGCGTACACCGGAAATATCTACCGGACCACTGACTATTACAGTGGAAGTGTCACCTGTTACCTGAATACCCGCTGCATTCATGCCTGCGCCGCGTTCTCTAACGCCCTTGACATTGCTGATTGTTAGTGGGCCGTCAATATTAATCTCACTCTTCTGCCCCTGGATATTAATGCCTGTTGCAGAATCTCCCTTAGTAACAATATCGGTAATTTCTACCGGACCGGAAATGTTCAGATGTGCATTGCCATCAGCGTAAATAGCATGAGAGCCTCTGGTATCCGTATTATTTGCAGTAATCGTCAGCTTTTGGTCAGCAGACGGATTTATAACCTTGATATAAGTATTAGCGCCTGTGTAAATAGCTGCTGCCTGTCCGCTGGTTTGCATAACATTCAAAGCCAGTCCCTTCCCGGACATATTTACAGTCATCGGTTGGGACAGAGATGTTTCCTCACCTGCATAAATTGCACTGGCAAATTTATTATTACCGGCATTCGATTCAGTTACAGAAACATGTGCTACGCCGCTTTCATCAAGCTCACGGCTCAGGCTGATATCTTCAGACTTGGTAATAGCGCCTGTTTTATAATTGGGTTTCTCCTGTTCGGGAGTATAATCATAGAAACCCTGTCCAGCTTTTTTCGTTCCATTGCTGCCGTCAGAGAAAGTGATATCGCCGGAGGCTTTCACAGAAGCGCTCACGCTCGATGCTGTCAGACCATCGGCAATCTTCACTACGCCGGCCAGACTTGCATCTTTGTAACCGGTATAGAACAGTTTATTAGCCAACTTGTTCAGTACTTCTTTAACATTATTCTTTTCTGCTGCAGTATCATTAGCTTCAAAGCCGGCATTAATGCCTTGGCTATCGGTTACCAAAGTAATCTTCGAGCCATCAGCTGCTGTCTTGACAGTGAAGTCACCCCCGGTGATGTTCTGCGGATTATCGGCATCATGGCCGTAAACAACAGTTGTGTCACCGCTATAATCATATACGGTAAAACTCTTGTCGGAATTTTGGTAAATTACACCTGAACCATCTAGCTTAGAAACATTGCTGCCGGCAAAAGTTGTCTTCAGCGTATCTACTGAACGACCTGTTTCATGGTTCCAAACGGAGCCCTCTGCCATTGTCAAATTAAACTGTCCGGCCGGGGCATTATATGTACTGCCTGGAATATTGCTTACTGCGCCTGTCCATTGAGAACCCTTGGTCATGTTGACATTGATAACAGAAGCTTTATTATCAGTTACCTTCATGTCACCGGTAACGTCCAGAATTCCGGCAGTAATGCCTTCTCCTGTATTCAGGTTAATGGTACCCTTGTTGGCCTGCAAAGCATAATATTGGCTATAATCCGTACCGTTAGACATATCGGCTGCTTTAATAGTTGCACCGGCAGTAGATATAGTTGAAGTATTCAATGCACGGATTGCACTGCCCAATACGTTTTCAATATTAAGATTGCCTTTAACAGTTATATTAATAGGCGCATCTGCACTTGAAGAACTGTCTGCATAAATACCGGCAGTGTTCGGTCCAACCTTGTTGCCGGTCTGAACATTTTTGATGCTCAGGTTTTTTTCGAATACAACATTGCCTTTGGTACTTACATATACACCATAAGCACGCTGAGTAGCACTAGATTTAACTCCGTCTATCTCAACATCGGTATTTGCAGTAAGGTTGCCGCCCTCGCCTACGCGAATGCCATAGACATACTTAGCCTTAGTATCAGCATTGCCATCAGCACCAAGACCGGCGGAAACCTTCAGCACGCCATTCCCTTTGGAATCCTTAATCTCCATGCTCTTGTTTTCATCAACATAAACCGTAGACACATAAGTAGCAGTTTGATTGTTGGCATTGAGCTTCAAGGTGTGGCCCTGTAAATCAACAACAAGCGGACCTTCTGCCTCGCCTGCTGCATACATAGCACTGGGAGCATTACCGGACACCCCATCCTGAGCTTCGGTAACATTAACGGAAACTACTCCGTTGATATCGCTTTCGCGTGTTTCACCGATGTTTTCGGATTTTACAATCGGGCCGGTTGCATAGGTCTTATCGTCCTTCTCAGGAGTATAGTCATAGAATCCCTGGCCACCCTCGGCAAAGGTAATGTTGCCGGTCTTCATAGTTACGGAGGAAGCAGTAAGACCTTCGGCAATAGATACGCTGCCTGCAAGGTTGCTGTCGCCTGCCATGTACCACAGCTTGTGTGCCAGAGAATTCAATACTTCGCTGACATTATTTTTTTCTGCAGCGGTATCACCGTCATCAAAGCCCTTGCTGATGCCGTTGTTGCCGGTATAAAGCATCATCTCGCTGCCTGCTTTAGCATTGAGAACCTTTATATCACCGCCGATAATAGTACCCGGTGCAGCATCATCATGCTCATACCATACCTTAGTGACACCTTCGGCATTGGCAATATGAATAGGATTGTTATCATTTACCTTAATAATACCGGCAGATGCCTTATCCTTGCCGCCTACAAGGCTGCTCATATGAGAAACACCGTCATATTTTTCGTAATACGGCCTGCTGTAATCAGCAAGATTGCTTGCATCAAGGCCATCCTTACGGGAAGCATTTTCATAAATCCATTGCGCGCCGTTCTGCAGCCACAGATTTACTTCACCGGCTTTTGCTGTACCGGCATTGTCAATTACACCCTTCCAGGATGAATCCTGCGTGGTCAGGCCGATGTTAAGACGACCATTTTGATAAACCATAGCCTTTCCGGCCTCATCAGAGGACTTCATTGCCAGCACGTTACCGACCATTTCTACCTTGCCGTTTTGTGCTTCCTGATTCTTTACGTTAACATTAATCGTGCCACCGTAGCTTGCCAGAGCATAGTACGGCTCGATAAATTTGCCGAAGCCTTCAACAAAGTTTTCTTCTCTGTATGGTGTGTCGATACGGATAAAATTACCCAGCAAAGAAATAGTTCCCAAATCATAAGCTGGTACATCACCGTCAGCCTGATAGACATCGGTTTTCACAGCTGTACCGCGTACAGCAATATCCACATCACCGTTGACAGTGATATCACCGCGGCTATAGTCAACGGAAATACCTGCAGGCTGCCAACGTGCGCCAGTATAGTTTTCATCGCCGCCCATACTGGCTGCACCACCGCCGGGTCCTACGTTACCGTGAACATTCTTGGTAATTATGCCCCAAGGATTTTCTGCATCATCCTTACGCATCTTTACGTTGCCGTTGATAATCAGGTTGCCCTTATTGGCTGCCGCAATACCAACAGAAGAATATTCCGAGGCTGCAGTGATATCCAGATTACTGTTGACAATAACAGTGCCTTTATTAGCAATAAAGCCATTCACACCTACATAAGCATTTCTCTTAGTGTTAGTCTGATTAATGTGAATGGTGCCATAGCTGCCGTCTGCGCCTACGTTATTATAAACGCTGTCTTTGCAGGCAGTAATACCATCCTTATTGGTAATAGTAAAGGTATGGTCCTTTCCTTGGAAATCATAGATAAGTTTACCGTCATTTTCTGTTACGGTATTACCATCGGGACTCAGTATCTCGCTGTCCTTTTTTAGCGTGCCTATGAGAGGCTTGCTATAATCAGCGGCATATACCGGTGCTATGAGAAAGCTCGATGCACTGGCTGCGAGAAGAACACCTGAAATAAGTGACTTCCACTTTTTTTGACTTAGCTTCATGATATATTCCCCCTTATCAAAAAGCAAGGAACGAACAGAAACAACCACTGTTTCTGCTGACTCCTTTGTATAGAGAAAAGCTCCGTACAAATATATATATGAAAACTCCGCAAACTGCTACTCATCAATACAGTTTGTGACCTCATAACAAAATATGCAGTCACTGCCCTCACGGCAATGATTTTGCGGCAGCACTGCCTGAAGCGCTTTTTGCTTGTCCTTAACAGTTATAAAATAAAAAACACAGCTTAATTTAACTTAAGCTGTGCTATATCCGTTTCTGTTCAGCACAAGATCAAGCAAAAAGGACACTTAATTTATTATTATAGTCAAACCACTACCAATAATTAATAAAGCCCGTTCTCGTAGACCTTTACTAAACACCTGTCTGTCAGTACCCTGGCTTAAAGTCATCATCTCTGCATTTCTTTGTAAGAGGCTAGTTTTTTTCCTAATAATGCATCGACTCTTTTTTACAGTTGCGGAACAGCGTTGAAATCTCATCAAACTTCCCTGCAAAGCATTCATCCGCGTGGGACAAAGCTTCCAGACTAGGCTTATATTCTATTGTATTCGAGCTATACAGAAGCTGAAATTTACTTCTTTTAGCAAAAGCTGTGCACTTTATTAAAAATACTTCATTTGCAATATATCTCATATTAGCATCATTTTCAGTTTAGCACTGGCGCAAAATTTTGTCAAGAACTATTATCAGAAAACTTATTTTTTGCAAAACAATATATTTACTTTATTATTTTCCAGAATGTACGTCAAACAACAAAAAACGCCGACGTCCGCAATCCTTCCGGGTTACAGCGTCGGCATTTTCATTTACGCCTTACAGCGATTTTATTTTGCTTTCTTTAGAAATTTTTCATACATTGCATGGTCTTCAGCCATCATCTTATCAGCATCGGCACCGATAATGCAGGTCGGGTCGATACCCTGTTTCATGAAATAATCCTTGAATTCCTTGGATTCGCAAACCTTTTTAGCAGCAGCGCGCAGAGCTTCCAGCTTTTCTTTCGGAGTATCCTTAGGAGCAACCAGTGCTGCCCAAGCGCGAACGGTCATGTTGTGGCCCAGCTCTTTGAAGGTCGGAACATCCGGATAAATTACGCTACGGGTGTCAGCCATAACAGCCAGAATCTTCAGGTTGCCTGCGTCTACCTGGCTCTTGAATACAGACGGGTCAGCCAAAGTTGCGTCGATGTGCTTGCCTGCCAGAGCAGCAGCAATGTCAGCAGAGCCTTTCGGATACGGTACATGCTTGAATTGTACGCCGAATTCCTCTTCAAAGGAAAGTGCTGCAATATGCCAGATAGCGCCGATACCGGAGTTACCCATCTTCACCTTGCCGGGGTTTGCCTTAGCGAAGGCTACGAATTCGTCTACACTGTTATAAGGAGCATCCTTCGGCACAATCAAAGCTGCCGGAGCTGCAATCGGAGCGCAGATAGCTGCATAATCCTTATAGGTGTTTTTGCATTTGCCCTGATGCGGGAACATAGCCAGCTCAACAGTAACCATGCCCAGAGTATGGCCGTCGGGTTTAGCATTAGCCAGCTCTACCATGCCGGTTACACCGCCGCCATCGGGTTTGTTTACGGGGACAAATTTGCTGCCCTTCAGCTCTTTTTCCATGAACTGGATCAGGCCTCTGGCAGAGATATCGGTACCACCGCCCGGAGCCTTAGGAATAATTACGGAAATATCTCCGTCTGCAGGATAAGCTGCTTTTTTGCTGTCGCCGCCGCAGCCGGTAAGCATAACAGCCATGGTCAGCATAGCCATCAGCACAACTAAAATTTTCTTCATTGTTTTACATCTCCTTATATTTTAAATTTAAAGGGTAACAAGTTCATCCGCGCTCAGCCTTACACAAGCAATATTGCAACGCTTATAGGTATAGGTAAGCACAAGGCCCTCGCCGTCGGCAATAATCGCTGGATAGGAAAATTCCGCAGGCTCTGTTTCCAGGTCAAGCAGCTTTTGCCAGCTCGCACCCTCATCTGTTGATTTGAACAGGCTTAAGGGAGAACGCTGCCCCCAGTTGGCAGCAACAGGATTGCACACCAGATAGAGTACACCGCCGGCAGTCCGCACCAAGTCAAGACCGCTGTTATTGTTCGGCAGACTCAAAGCGTAGGCACTGCACCAGGTTTCGCCGTCATCCGCAGAATCGCTGCGATAGACAAAGCCCTCGCTGCTGCGCAGCAGCATATGCACGCTGCCGTCCGCACTCTGCCACAGGCTCGGCTGGATTACGCCGCGTCCGTAAAAGGACTGCTGGCTTACAGCAATAT